>Ga0315291_10004787_pt1 | contig 17112 bp, 13 predicted proteins | sample YL17G12_20_MG_FD_203070 | JGI IMG/M metagenome (GOLD analysis project Ga0315291, IMG submission 203070) | Sediment microbial communities from Yellowstone Lake, YNP, Wyoming, USA - YL17G12_20 | ecosystem: Environmental > Aquatic > Freshwater > Lake > Sediment | place: USA: Wyoming | collected...
TCCTCCACCCCGCCCCCCACGGAAAAGCCGTCCTCATCACGCTCGCCCAGCGCCGCCAGGAACGTCGTCGCCAGGGAACCGCCCAGGCAGACCGCGTCCGCGTGGCCGACCAGCTGTTCCAGGACACGGGCCTTGGTGGACAGCTTGGACCCGCCCACGATGGCCAGCAGCGGGCGGACCGGGCAGCAGAGCGTGCGGCCGAGCGCAGCCAGCTCCGAACGGAGGAGCAGGCCCGCGACAGCGTGGCGACCGGACGCCGCGGCGACCGCGGCCACGCCGGCTGTGGAGGCGTGGTCCCGGTGGGCGGCCCCGAAGGCGTCGTTGACGACCAGGTCGACGAGCGCCGGCGGGATGAAGGCCGCGGCCAAGGCCACATCCGCCCCCGTCTCTGCTTTGCCGTGGAAGCGCACGTTTTCCAGCAGCAGCACGGTGCCGGGGGGCGCGGCGCCCACCGCGTCCGCAACGACAGGGCCCACAGACGCCGGCACAAAGGTCACGGCCACGCCGCCCAGCGCGGCGGACAGCTCGGGCGCGATGGGAGCGAGGGAGAGGGCCGGGTCAGGCCCACCCACCGGCCGCCCGAAGTGCGAGGCCACCACCACCGCCCGCGCCCCGCGCTGCAACAGGTAGTGGATGGTCGGGGCCGCCGCCAGCAGGCGGGACGGGTCCGCGACGGTCCCGTCGGCCCGGGTCGGCACGTTCAAGTCCGCCCGCACCCAGGCGACCTTGCCGGCGATGGCCGAGTCGCCCAGCCCGTCCACGCACGCCCGGGCCATCCAGGGCGGCGGGGCCGAGGCTTGCGGGGCGGTGATGACCGTGCCGGGCCCACAGGGCCGCCCCCCACAGCAGGAGGAGGCCTGTTTTGGGGGTGGCATCACCACGTCCACCGTCGCGACGGCGGCCTTCGCGAGGGCGGCAGCCGAGGCTGAGGCCGGCCGCGCCTCGGCCGCCCAGTCCACGCCGGGCGGCACCTCGCACGTCACGCAGGCGGCTGCGTCATTCCAGGCCCCGGGGCTTGTCTCACCACAGGGGAAGCGGCAGGTCAAGAGGGCGCCCGGTGGGGGCGGGGCGGGGATGCCGGCCGGGAGCGGGCAGGAGGCGAAGACGGTTGGCGGGGGCGGCATCAAAAATGAAGGAGAAGCGCGCGGCGAAGAAAGAGCGAGTTCTTTGCAGGGCTCACGCAAGCCGATCGGGGCAATCGACGGTGGTAAGGTGTGGGGCAGCCTCTGCAGGGCCAGTCTGAGTGCTACGCGCGAGCGTTTGTTGCAGTGGACGGGCGGGGCGGACGCGGCGGAGAGATGAGATGTGTGGCGAGTGGCTAGACACGCATTCCCCGCTTCTCGCATCATATTCTCCTTTTCATTTGTTCTGTATTTGACATTTCAATTCCGCCCGGCCCCGCACCGCACATTCCCCAATCACACTGACCAGGACGTCAATTGACCACTACATAACCCAAACACAAAAAAATGGCCCCTCCCCGCACCCTCATCAACGGTTACGGCCGCATCGGCCGCCTCGCCCATCGGCGCGCTCTCGGCTGGCACGGCGCACCCTTGGCTCCGTTTGACGTTGTCTGGGTAAACGAGCTCGGGGCGGCTGAGTCGGCGGCCTATCTGCTACAATTCGACTCCACGCACGGCCGGTTTGGCGAGACGGAGGTCGGGGCGGACGGGGCGGCCTTCAGTGTGAGCGTGCCCACACCAGGCGGGGGCGTGGGCGAGACCATGACGGCGCAGGTCGGCTACTCTAGGGCGGAGACGCCGGCAGAGGTAGGGAGGAGAAAAAGGGCACAGCTAGGTTTCGCAGGCGCGCGCGCGCGGCCACTCGGCCTCTCTCCGCTCTCTCTTTTCACACCACCACCACCCATCCCATCTTCTTCCCTTTCAGATCCCCTTCTCCACCATCGGCCCGATCGACTTGGTGCTGGAATGCTCCGGCGAATTCCTCACCCGGGCGTCCCTGCAACCTTTCTTTGATGCGGGCGTGAAAGCCGTCGTCGTCGCGGCGCCCGTGAAGGACGCGGCCAACCCGGTCCTCAACATCGTGTACGGCGTGAATCACGCCGCGTACGACCCGGCCGTCGACAAACTGCTGACGGCGGCCTCCTGCACGACAAACTGCCTCGCGCCCGTCGTGAAGGTCTTGCAAGAAAGCTTCGGCATCGTGCGGGGCGCGATCACGACCATCCACGACGTCACCAACACGCAGACCATTGTGGACGCGACCAACAGCAAGAAGACCGACCTGCGGCGGGCGCGGAGCGGGATGACCAACCTGGCGCCAACGAGCACGGGCAGCGCGACCGCCATCGCGCTCATCTTCCCTGAGCTGAAGGGCAAGCTCAACGGCCTGGCCGTGCGGGTCCCCCTGCTGAACGCGTCCCTTACCGATGGCGTCTTCCAGCTGACCCGGGCCGTGACCGTGGAGGAGGTGAACGGCGCGCTGCAGGAGGCGGCGGAGGGCGAGCTGAAAGGCATCCTCGGCTTTGAGAGCCGGCCGCTGGTGTCGAGTGACTACGTGAGTGACACGCGCTCCTCCATCGTCGACGCCGCCTGCACGCAGGTCATCGACGGCGTGCTGGTGAAGGTGTACATGTGGTACCAGAACGAGCTGGGGTACGCGTGCCGCCTGGTGGACACGGCGGGCATGGTGGCGCGGGAGGGGATGGGAGTGTGAAAGAAGGTTTGACAAAAGTGAGACGGGGAGGCGGGGGCGCGAATATTTGAATAAAAATGTCACTCCTGTCATTCTCGTCGTTCCCGGCTATATCCACCAGGCGCTGGTCTACCCACAAGGGACGCGCCCGTTGAACGTCGATGTGGGGCACTCCCTCCACCTCCCAAAAAACAAAGGAGGCCGACGCAAAAATACACCCCTCGCCCCTCGCAGCGGGCGCGGCGGCGCTTGCCACGAATGCCGCGACAACGCTCGCGTCCCCACTGCGCCGCCCGGCCCGCCTGGCATCCATGTCCGGTCTGGATGGCGCCCCGCCGACAGAGTGGGGCCTGAGCCCGGCGTCGGCGCCGTGGCGAGGGGCGGCGGCGGGCGTGCTGTCGCCGACGCCGACGCAGACGCCCCCGATTCGGCGCTCGCCCGACCGCGGCTTCAAAACAACCACCACCCCACCACCGACCCTTCCCCAGGACCTGAGCTGCTTGGGCGTGTACCTACTGCGCAGCATGGGAGAGGTGGGCGGCGAGAAGATAGGGGAATTTGAGCGTGTGTAGGCAGCTGTCGACGAAATACTCGAAACCTACTCACACGCTCCCCGCGTGCCGGAGAGTGTGGGCAGAACGCTCATTATTCATCCCCCGCCCGCGTCAGCGTGGTGATGGACGCCAGCCCCAGCCCGCGCCGGTTCAGGTACGCCAGCCACGCCATCAGCCCCAGCAGGGCCCCGCCCGCACTGCCCGCCCCGACCAGGCCAAACATGAGCGCGCTCCCTTTTGGCCACACCTTCACGGGCTCGCCACCTTGTCCGACCACCTCCTCCGCCGCCCGCCACGCCTGGGCCAGGTTCATCGCCAGGAAGCCGGTGATGGCGAAGACGACGAAGGCGACCAGGCCGCACGCGTTGACGACTAGGCGGGCTTTGATGGAATTGTTGCGGAAGGCGTCCAGCTCGATGTCGATCAAGTCCTCCACCCCTTCCACATGCTCGTCCAAGGCTTCCAAGCGCGCGTGCGCGGCGTCCAGGGCAGCCAGGTACGTCTCCAGCAGCATCTCCACCGGCTCCTCCGGGCCTGCGAGCTCTTCTGGGGGATCGCGAGGCGGGTCTGCTCCAGGCGTGGAGGCGTCGCCGCCCGGGCCGCCGCCAGCGCCCGTCCCCCCGCCTCGCCCGCCTCCATCCCCGCTCGCGTCGGAGCCGGCCGACGCGCGGGCGAGGTAGGAGGCGAGGGCCTTGGCGGGCGCGCTGCCGGACAGGGAGCGCCGGTCCAGGGCGGCTGCAAGGCTGGCGGCGATGGAGATGGCGGCCGCCGTGGCGGCCGCGGAGGAGGGGCCGGCGTCATGGCCGGCGGCGGCGCTCCCGGTTGAGGCGCGCTCCAGCGCGGCCGCGAGCGCGGCAGCCGGCGACGCGCCCACGAACGAGTGCCGCCCGGCCCCGCCCCCGCACGCGACGCCCAGGGAGCGGCGCCCAAAGGCGCCCGGGCCGACCAGGCGGGAGAAGAGGGGGCCGCCGGACCGGCGCACCAGGCGGGCGGCCGCGGCGGACAGGCCTGCCCAGGGGCTGCGCACCCCGCCCTCACTCCCGCCCCCACCGCCGCCCGCCTCCGCCGCCGCGGCCTCCCGCACCGCCTCCGCCGCCTCGACGGCCGTGAGGTGCAGGGACACCATGGCCTGCCGGTCATCTAGCAGGCGCTCCAGGACCTCACGCACCGTCTCCAGCTTGATGCGGGTGACGGCGGCCCGCTGCTTGACCGCACGCAGGCGCTGCAAAAAGTCTGTCGTCAGCTTGGTGGCCGTCGGCATGCGCAGGCACGGCCCCGCCGCCGCCTCGACGGCGTGGGCGGCGACCGCAAAGTGGCGGGCGACGGAGTCTAAGGCCACCTCCACGACGCGGAGCTCGAAGGGCAGGGCGGCCGCGGAGGCCGGGGAGGCGACGCCGAGCGCGGTCCCGCCCCGGGCCGGGGTCAGGCGCCAGAGCCCGGGTTCTCCTCCTTGCAGAGGGGGTGGGGAGGGGGCGGCGGGGGTAGGGGGGGGGGGAGGAGGGGCAGGACCACCCGCAGGGGCGCTCCCAGCGGGTGGCAGCCACGGGCTGGGCGCCGGCGAGGCCGGGCCCCGGGCGGCAACAGGCGGGTCGGGAGCGACACCGGGCGCCGCTCCCGCCCCCTCCCCTCCCACCTCCGCGGGCGCGCCCATGGATTTGCGGGTCAGGGCGGCCGCCGCGCGGACGACGCCCATCCCCGCCCGGGCCAGGCCCTTGCGGGCAAAGCCGCCGGACCGGCGGCGGGCGGCGGCGGCGTCGCCCCCCCACCCGCCCTCCCCATCCTCATCACCCCCCTCCCTCCCCAGCTGGGCTTGCAGCGCCCGCACAAAGGTCGCCGCCGCGGGGGCCTCCCACTCCTGGACAAGGGTCCAGGACCGGGTGACGATGGCACGCACGTGCTCCAGCCTGACCAGGAGGGCCCGGCCCCGGGCCAGGATGGCGGAGGGGTAGGAGGCCGCGAGCTGGGGGTCGAGGAGGCGGAGGTCGCGCGGGGCGAGCCCCAGCTCGCTCATCAGCGGGCGCCGGTTGACCAGCACCGGCTCGGCCCGGCCGTCCGGGTCCACCTTGAGCCAGGTGCCGAGCGAGCCGCCGCCGCCGCCGATGGAGGCCGCCCAGGCGGCGGCGCGGGAGCCGGGGTCGGAGGACGTGGGAGCGCCCGGGGTCGCCCGCCCAGGCGTGGTCGGCCCGCCCTCCGCGTGCGGGAGCAAGGGCTGGAACAGGGCGCCCGCCCGGGACAGGGCGCGCGAGGGGGCGGCGGCCTTGCGCAGGACGCTGCGGACGTCCAGGGCGGGCGCATCCAGGACGGCCCGGGTGGCGGTCGGGCGGGATGTGGGCGCCTGGGGTGGGTGGGCTGGCGCGGGCGGCGGCGGTGGGGGCGCAGGTTGTTGTTGAGGGGCGGAGGGCGGGCCGCCGGTCACGCCTCCTCCTCCACCTGCACTCCCTGCCTCCGTGATAGAAGAGTGTCTCATAGTAGACCCGCGTGAGGGTACACGGGCGGGAGGCGGTGGTGGCGGCGGGGCGCGCGTGGACGCGCTTGGTCCGCCGCCGCCGGCAGACCGGCCATGCGTCCCGCTCGTTCCTGCCGCCCCGCTGCTGCCGCCGGACCCGCGGACCGGGATCGGGGGGGTGGTCCCGCCGCCTCCACTTGCGCCGCCTGGTCGCCCCGCGGGCGAGGGCGCCCGCCCAGGGCGCGGGCGGCGGTCGTCCGACATGTAAAAAAAAAAATGATTTTAAAAAATCCGACCTTACCCCCATGAAAACGATTCCGCGCAAATGTCGACGACGACCGTGCCCACGCGCGACGCCCGCCTCACTACATGGAGCACCAGGACCGATCAAGTGGCTCACACACAAAAGACTGCACGCGCACACGCGCGCGCTCCCTCCTCCCCCATCACAACAACAACCACCCCTCTTCTCTCCATCCATATTCCTCTCTCAAAACAGCCCCTCTCTCAGAACAGCCCCCGCTTCTTGCAGTACGCCACGATCGCCAGGAAGCAGAGCACAGCGCCCACGCTCGACGCGACCGCCGTCCCCACAAACGCGCCGTAACTGTCCTCGGCCTTGTTGTGCAGGTTCATACCGAAAATGCCGGAGACCGCGCCCACCAGCGCGACACAGAAAGTGGCGGCCGTCAGCATCAGCTCCAGCCGGATCAGCTGGTTGCGGTGGTTGTCCAGCTCGATGTTGATGTAGTCCTCCGTGTCGTCGATGTACTCGCACAGGGTCTGCAGGCGGTTGAAGGTGGCATCCACCTGCATGAAGTATGCTTCCAGGACCATCTCCACCTCCGCGATTTCGCCCTCGTCTTTTTCCTTTTCCTCCTCCAGGAACTCCAGGGCGGCGGGCACGGAGGAGGCCGGGTCCAGGCCCGCGTGGCGCATGGCGGCGGCGAGGGCGACCGCGCCCGGGGTGGGGCCGGGCGTGGAGCCGGGTTCGTAGGGGCCGCCGTCGCCGCTAGCGCCTGAGACCGCGCGGGGGAGCGCGTTGATGTTCCCACTCCCGCCTCCCAGGGGCGGGCCGAAAAAGGGTGACCCGGGCACGGCAGCCGCGGCGGCGGGCGAGGGCGGGACGGGCGAGCCGCCGGCCGGGAAAAAGGGCTGCATGCCCCCATCGTCGGGAGAGGTGCCGGGCGGTGGGTTGGCCGCAGCAGCCGCGACCGCGGCGGCCGCCGCGGCCGCCGCCGCCGCAGCAGCAGCAGCAGCAGCAGCAGCCTTCTGCCCACGCTCCCGGTCCGCCACGTCCGCCGCCCGGGCGGTCAGGTTCATGTCGTGCATGTCCGCGTCGTCGTCCAGGATCTTTTCCAGGGCTTCGCGCAGGGTCTCCACGCGCGTCGTCAGGCGGACCAGGCGGGACTTGATGCGGCGGACACGCTCCAGGTTGGGCGTGGTCACGGCGGCGGTCAGGTCGTCCAGGGCCGGGTGGGCGGCGGCCTCCAGGTCGCCCGCCAGGGCTTCCAGGTGGGCGCACACGACCTCCAGCGCGACTTCCAGGGCGCGCAGCTCGAAAGGCGCGACCTCGCCCAGGGCGGGCGCGGAGGGCGCTGCCGGCGCGCGAGGCGTGGCGGCCGAGTGAGGGGCGTCGCCGCCGCCGCGGCGGCCGGAGAGCGCGCCGCCCCCGCTGGAGGGCGGCGCAGCGGCGGAGCCGGAGCCGGAGGAGGGCGGGCCCTTCGCCACGGCGGCGAGGTCAGGGGCGGAGAGCGAGGCGGCGAGGCCGCCCCGCCCAGGCAGGCCGGCGGACGCGGCCGCGGCTACGTGCTCGCCCGACGACACGCTCGCCGCCTGGCTGCTGCCGCCCCCACCCACCCGCCGGCTTAGCTCCTCGATGAAGGAGCCCACCGCCCCGTCATCCGCGTTGAGGACCAGCACGTGGGAGGCGGTGATGACGGCCTTGATGTGCTCCAGGTTGACGACCAGCGCCTTGTCCCGGCACAGGATGGCTGTCGGGTAGGACGTCGCCAGGTGCGGGTCCAGGAGGCGCAAGTCCCGGGGCTGCACGCCCAGGGCCTGGGTGAGGGCGTGCTTGTCCGCGACGACGGAGGTGACCGCCCCGCCGTCGTCGATGCGGACCCACCGGCGCAGGCCGAGGGTGGAAGTGGCCAGGCCGGCGCCGGGCTTGCGGGCTGCGGTGGCGGCCGTTGCTCCATTGCCTCCATTCCCGGCCGCTCCTCCTCCCAGGGCCCGCAGCGCGTCGGCGGGCGTGTCGCCGCCGCCCGTGCCAAAGGAGACGGCCTTGGTGAGCGTGCGGGCGGGCGCGGCCGTGCTTCCTCCCCCTCCCCAGGCGGCAGCAGCAGCGGGTGGAGGGTTGGCCCGCCCGGCGGCGGCCGCTCCGGCGCCGTTGTTGCCCTGGTGGGGGCCGCCCTCGACTCCTCCTACACCCAATCCTCCGCCTCCACCGTCAGAGGCGGGAGCGGAGGACGGAGCGGAGGTCGGGGCGGAGTGGACGCCGAAGTGTGGCGGCGGCGGGGCGCTCATTTGTTCTCTCTGTTTTCTTTGAGTGGGGGACGTGCGAGCGCCTAGCCGGGGTGATTGGCGTGCGAGGGGGGCGGGGGTTCTGGGTGTGCGGGCGCTGCCTCTCCTGGCACCGGCAGGCCAGGTGCGAGATCGAGGAGGGGGCCAGCCGGCGGGCTCTGGCTCGCAGCCCTGATGCGGAACGGTATTTTGCTGCAGGGACAGTCCATACTGACTCATTTTTTGGACAACAGCGCATACGCACACACGCCCGCTCGCACACGCACACACACACACACACACGCACGCACGCACGCAAACGCGCACACGTCCCTGTTCTGGCCACACACACAGGCACACACACACACAAAAGCTCCGGACGTCGAGAACACACACACGCACGCCTTCTCTTCTTTCTTCATCTTCTCCTCCTCAGCGCGATGTCCGCCCCGCCCACCCCGGCCGCCATGCGGTCCCTGTTCCGCCAGTTCTTGCGGACAGGTACGTGAAAGAGAGAGATGGGGTGGGAGGAGAGGATGGTGTGGGGAAAGGAGAGAGAGAAACTGGTGGGGGAGCGGTGGGGGGCGGCGTGGACGCGCTCAACCCCTTCCCTCTCGTCCCATCTCATTTTCACGCGCCACCCCAACACACTCCTTTCCTCTCCTCGCCCCCAGGCTCCGCCTTCCCGGACTACAACGTCCGCGAATACATCCGCCGCCGCGCCCGTGACCAGTTTCGCGGCGGCGTGGCGGGTGAGAGCGCGCCAACCGCCATGCTGGCGCAGGCAAAGGCTGAACTGGAGGTGTGGAAGCGGCAGGGTGTCGTTTACGGCCTATACAATCGGCCGCAGCGCTCGATCATGGAGGTTGGGGAGGCCGGTGATAGGGGGCGGAAGGGCCTGTAGGGCAAAGAGAGCGAGAGAGACGGCGGGCGCGCGTTTTGGAGCTGGCCAGGGCGAAAAAGGTTGTCTCACTCACATAGCCTCACAGCTAGCCAGTGAGAGGGCGGTGTTATCACTCGACCAGACCAAAAATAAAACTGTCCTCTCTCCCTCCGTTCGCCGAGGTAATGCTACGCCCCCGCCAGCCTGCCCGCCCGCCGACCGCCCGCCTGATGGCCCAGGCGCAGAAGGTTGTTGATACTCGCCTGGTTGTGGCCGCGTTGGTGGGCGCAATCATTGACAGGGTGCTGCGCAAGGTGAGGAAGAGAGGAAGGTTACAAAAAGGGAGAGACGGGCCCCGCTGCCCCCCGTTTTGTCTCAGCCCGCACGGCGCTCAGCGGCACGCGCCGTGTCCGCCTGTCCCGGCCGTCACCCGACTCAAAAGTGACCTTGTGGAGACAACAATGAGGGTGGTCGTGGCCCGAAATCTCGCGCGCGACGAGGGAGACTCTGGAACTCTCCGGCGGCGGCGCCCCACTAGGAATCCGCCGCGCGCATGCGAGAGGGCAGGGTGCGCCCGCAGCGCGCACTATTCGCCCCGTCTGGTCACCTGGATAGGTGCAAGATCCACACGAGACCACAACACTGAAATGTTGGGCCGTTGCCGAACCGGAAGATCGCAGGAAACGGCGTTTCCTCGGCAGAGCTGTCGGCGCAGCGCGTTTTTCCCCAACCGCCTCCCCCCTGCCTCCCTCTCACACCACCCCGCCCGTTCCTCTCTCTCTCATCTCTCTCCCTTCACAGCTCGCTTCCGTCGCCCGCTGCCCGGCCGTCGCCTCTTCCACCGCGACCCCGGCCTCCTGGGAGGCCCGCCCGACCTCCCACCCCCTCGACCGCCCCCGCTCCCGCGCGGACGGGGCGGGGCCGGCCCGCCTGTCCGGCCGGGCGGCCGCCGCTGCCGTCATGGTCAACGCGCCCGGGCCCCTGCGCTCCGCGGTCGCGGCGCGCTGGTACGGCAACGGAGCGCCCCTGCCGCGCACCGCGCCGTGCCCGGTGTTGGTCGCCAAGAAAGCGGCGCCGCGCCCCAAGATGGTCGTGCGGCGGCCGCCGTCGGCAGGCCCGGCCCGGAGTGGGGCGGTGGTGAAGAAGGCGCCGGCGGCCCGGCCGCGCAGCGCGGCGGTGGCTTGAGAGAGAGAGAGAGAGTGGGGATGGGTGTGGCCTTTCAAATTTCGTGTGCGTGTATCTGCTGCCCACGTTGTGTGTCGTCCCGTTATCGATTTTGATTTTTTTAAGGAGGGAGAGGTTGAGGGAGAAATACAAAAAAACCTTACCCGTTCTCTTTATAATTAAGGGCACCCGTGTTTTTGTTAGGACGCGGAATACGCGCAGCGCACGCGCCCGCACGGACATATACCCACACGACCCGCTCATATATATATTGGAAAGGAAGCAAACCACCCAAAAGAAAGCAGCACGCGGAAAGCAGCACACACACACCATAAAAGGGGGAGGAGGGCGGAGCAAAAAAAAAGTCAGCACTTCTTCTTTCACAAGGCTTGCCAAGACGCGCGCGCGCGCACCCGCTTAAGTCACCGGCATGCCCGCCTTGAGCTTCTCCATCAGCTGGTCGATGGAGAAGGACGCCGGCTTCTGGCGGGGCGGGAATTCGGCCAGGGAGGCGATCATCTTGCCCACGTACGCCTGGGCCGGGATGACAAGGAAGGCATGCGAGATCATCCAGTCGTAGTAGGTGTTGGAGGTGAAGTCGGCGCGTTCGTACGGGTCGGTCCGCAGGTTGAAGATCTTGGGGATGCGGAGCTGGATGTACGGCTCCGACCATACGGCGAGCGTGCCGACGCAGCGCTGCTCGAGGAAGACAAACTTCCAGTTGTCAAAGCGGAAGGCTGTCAGGTCGCCGTCGTCCGAGACGTAGAAGAAGTGGTTGCGCGGCGACTTGTCGACCTTGCCTGTAAGCAAAGAAGGAGAGACAGAGATTGGTTTGTGTGGAGGGTGGCGGGGGTGGGGAGGGGTGAGAGTTTGGCGCGGGTGCGGTGAAAGGGGTTTTATGAAGTGGGCCGCAAACGTTGACCTCCTCGTGCGCAGTTCGCTTCGTTTCGTCTCGTTTTCTCCGCCGACGCTCCCCCCCCTCCACTCTCCACGCACCCATCAGGTAGTCCAGCTGGTTGTACCCGTCCAGGTGGACCTTGTACGAGCGGCTGCCGACTTGGGCGCCCTTCTTCAACTCCTCGTCGATGCCGGGCCGGCCGGCAGCCGCCAGGAAGGTCACAAACCAGTCGGCGTGCGAGACGATGCCGTTGAGGACCTTACCCGCCGGGAACACGCCCGGCCAGCGGATGAGGCAGGGCACCCGGTACGCGCCCTCCCAGTTGGTGTTCTTCTCGCCGCGGAAGGGGGTGGTGCCCGCGTCGGGCCAGGTGTTGGCGTGGGGGCCTGCGGAGGTGTGGAGAGAGAAGAGGGGGGTGAGGATCGAGCCGCTGGTGGGCGCGCATCATCCGTCCGCTGGTGGGCGCGCATCCATCTCATCCATCCTCCATTATTTTCTCTCCCTCCCACTTTTTGCCCGCTCGCTCTCTATTCTCTCTCGCTCCCTCTCTCTCACCGTTGTCCGTCGAGTACATGACGACCGTGTTGTCGGTCAGGCCCATCTCGTCCAGCGCGTCCAGCAGGCGGCCCACGAGCTTGGAGTGGGAGACCATCACGTCCGTGTACTCAGACATCCAACGCCCCGACAGGCCGCGCTCGTGGGGCGCGGCGTGCGTGCGGAAGTGCATGTGCGTCGTGTTGACCCACACGTAGAAGGGGTTGCCCGACGCGACGGTGCGCTTGATGAAGTCGATGGCCTTGTCCGCGCACTCGATGTCGATCGTCTCCATCCGCTTCTTGGTCAGCGGGCCCGTGTCCTCCACCCGCCCATCGGCAAAGGTGTGCATGACGCCCCGGGGCCCAAACTTCTTTTTGAATTCCGGAAAGTCGGCGTCGGTGGGGTAGTCCTCGTGCTCGGGCTCCTCCTCCGCGTTCAGGTGGTAGAGGTTGCCGAAAAACTCGTCCATGCCGTGGTTGGTGGGCAGGAAGCTGTTTTTGTGACGGGGGAGCGCGGGAGAGTGGGTGGGCAGGGAGGGGGTAAGAGCGATGAAGGAGGCTGAGGCCGCAGGTGGAGGAGAGGTCACTCTCCAAAACTCTCCCACCACGCTTCCCATCCTCTTCCTCACCCGTCCAGGTCGCCCAAATGGTTCTTCCCGAACTGGCCCGTCGCGTAGCCCTGAGCCTTCATGGCCTGCGCCATGGTCGGGTCGTCCTCGGACAAGCCCAGCTTGGCGCCCGGCATGCCGACCTTCGTCAGGCCGGTCCGGTACGGGTTTTGGCCCGTGATGAACGCGGCCCGGCCCGCCGTACACGACTGCTCGCCGTAGTAGTCGGTGAACTTGATGCCCTCCTTGGCGATGCGGTCGATCTCAGGGGTGTGGTAGCCCATCAGGCCCTCCGAGTAGGCGGACACGTTGGAGATGCCTGGAGGAAAAAACAAAGACAAAACAAAAGTGAGAAAAAACGCGGATGAGAGTGTGGCAGCCCGTGAGAGGGGGAGGGCTGTTCATTCCGTAGATGCAAGGCACACCTCGAAGGGCTCGCGCGTGCGGGCGGCCTCTGTTATTTGCTCTCCCCATCCCAGCATCAACAGAGGAAGAGAGGATGATGGCTAGGTTGTCCACCGCGTGTGGGTGCCTTTTTTTTTTCCTCTCTCAACTTTTGTGCGCGTGCGCTCCACCATTTCATTCTCAATTTTTTCCCTACCACTCACCAATGTCATCGCCCCAGATGATAAGGAAATTGGGCTTCTTGGCCATACTGCTCGAACTGCGATGCGTGAGTAAAAGAGAAATAGAGGAGAGCAAATCAGAAAGATAGAAATGGCGCGCGCGCGCGCACGCTGCGTGTGCCGCCTCTGATCTAGCCGCGTATCACGTCGCGCGCCGATCTGAGCACCAGACTATCATGCGTGGCAAGCGTGGGGCTTGATCAAGTCACTGACCTGGTTGAATTGACGGGTTGGACCGGTTTCTGATGCGGCTTGGCGTGTGGAAAAGAAAAAGGATAGTGATGGCAAACACACCCGCAGGGCCCATTTTCCAATGGCTTCTCTTGGCAGACGTTCGTTCCGCCCACACGTCAAACTTACATCAGCCTGATCTACACAGGCCAGACTTTGAGCCTCTTGACTCGCTGCATGAGAACGATTCAAAGCGTAAATTGAGAAAGGAGCAAAGTCCTAGGCGCTCTCCTCGCTCGCTTGACTAGAGTTTTGCCCATCAATCGGCTTTCCCCAGACCTCCTCTCCCATCCTCTTCATAAAAACACGCGCCATGCTCAAGACGACGGCCGTCGACGTCGCCTTCTTCACCGCCTCCGTCGGCATCTTTGTGGGTGCGTGTGTATGTGATGATGTGGAGAGATGTGAGAGATGAGAGGGGTTGGTGGGCGACGCGCGCCCCAACCACCCCTCTCTCTCTCCAGCGGCGGTCGCCTCATCTCTCTCTCTCTATCTCTCTCTCTCGCACGCTCCTGCCGCCTCCCTTCTCTAGCCTACCACCTCTGGCTGTTCACCTGGGACACCCAGGCCTGCACCCGCGCCCGGGGCGCCTGCTGCGGCACGGCCAACCGTCTCAACCCGGCGGCGGGGCGCTTCCGCGTCGCGTCTGAGGCTGCCCGCAACCGCCGGGCTTGGGTGCGGGCGGTCCTCACTGACAGCTCCTCCGGCGGCCAGACGTACGCCGTCCAGGTCCTGCGCTCCCATATCATGGCCGCCACCCTGCTGGCGACAACTTGCGGGCTGATAGCGATCCAGGGCATGCTGCCGGCCTTGCTGGACGCGGGGCGGTTGCGGCAGTTGCGGGAGCTGGCCTCCCGGGACCCGGTCGCGCCCGGGGTGGAGGGGCGGTGGCCGTCAGAGGGGGTGAAGCTGGTGAGTGGAGTGTTTGGGGATGAGGGAGGCGCGTGAGAGAGACAGCAGAGGTGGGATGGCTCTGGTCTCTGGTCTCAACCTCTCCACACGCCTGGGCTTTCAAAAAATACATCTCCTCCCTCTCCAATCTTCTCATCCCTCCGCCCTCTTCCCCTCACCAATCACACACCCCTTCCCTCCACACACAGGCCTGCCTCGAGATCGCCGTCCTGTCCGCCATGGTGTGCCTGATGCAGTCCATCCGCTTCAACGTGCACGCGGCCTTCGCCCTGAAAGTCGCGGCGAGCGGGGTGGGGCTGGAGGCGCCGGCCCCGGGCGCGTTGCCGACCAGGTTCGCGGCGGGCGAGGCGCTCGCCCTCCTGGACCGGGCGGCCGGTGCCTTCACCGCTGGCCAGCGCTGCTTCTATGCGTTCCTCCCCTTCTTCATGTCGCTCTTTGGGCCGACGATAATGTTGGCGTCCACCCTGCTGCTAGTCTGTGGGCTGTACGTGCTGGACGTCCTCCCCGTCGCGGTCGGGCTGGGAGGGGCGAGCGGCGGGGGTGGGGGTGGGGTTGATGGCGTGGAAGGCGGCGCCAAGGAGGCGAGGGCGGTGGTGTGAGGGGCGCGCACACCTATGTGTTACGTCGCCGTGCATGCGTGACCGGCAGTGCTTGCCGCTGATGTGCATATTGCGCGCGACTATATGTAGTGTAAAAATGCAAGAAAATGTACTTCCAATCCCATCCTTCACACCACCCCACCTGCTCTCTCTCCGTTTTTTTTTGGAGCACCTCCCTTTTTTTTCTCTATCAAAAATAAGCATCCGCAGGCCAGGGCGGCGCCTGGGTGGCCAGGCGGGGCAATGCGACTGGCCGGCCACGGTCGGGACCGCTCTCCTCACGATGCAGGGGCCGGCCGGCCGGGCGCTGGCTGGGCGGCGGGCGCGGGGCGGCGGTCGTCTGCTGCTGCTCTTCATCCCCAGGCGGCGGCGGCGGCGCCGCACAGGCACCGACACCGCCTCCCGTGTGCCGCCGCTTGAGCGGGCGCATTTGCTGCATTTGCTCACCCCCTCGCGGCTGTAAGGGGCCTGCGGCCGCAGCGGCGGCGCCGGCGGCAGCGGTGGCGGCTGTCTCACCGGGCAAGGCGTTCGGCCCCCGCCACCCAGACGGGTGCCCCAACTGCTCGCACCCGCCCCGCCCCCGCTCCGCCCCGCCCGCCCTGTCCGCCGCGGCCCCCACCGCCCACACGATGGGCCCTAGGACGGCCGCCAGGGCCTGGATGTCAGGGCGGGGCTGGCGGCCGGACGCCTTTTGCTTGGCGCCGCAGGCTAGCCTGCATGCGGCCGCGACCCAGGCGGGGCCGGCGTCGACCAGCGCGGCCACGTCCAGGCCCGCGCCCTCATACAGCCCCGGCGCGGTGTGGTTGATGGGGGGGTGGCCGCACGACAAGCGACCGATGTCCGCCGCGGCCGCCGCCTGCTCCGCCGTGCCCCACCGCCCGGCCCGCACGCGCTCGAGGAGGGGAAACCTGCTGGCGGCGGCGGCGGCGGCGGCGGCGGGGGGCGCGCCGCTGGCGTTGCCTCCTTGGTCGCCCGCCGCCGCCCCAGACCCCGCGCCGGTTGGGGACCGGCCCGCGCCTTCAGGGGTGGACACGATCGCCAGCCACCGCCCCTTCTCCCGCACGACGTACCGCCACTTCGAGGAGTAGGCCCGGACCAGGCCCGGGGGTCTTGGACCAGGGGGCGGCAGCGGCGGCGGACGAGGAGGAGGAGGGGGCTGGGGCGCCGCCACCGCTGTGGTTGTGGCTGCTTCCTGGGCGGCCGCGGCGGCGGCGAGCTGGGCGGACAGGTGGGCGAGGGCGCCCATGAGGGAGGCAATGGACGGGGCCGGCGGGTGCTGTGATGGTGGAGGAGGCGGTGGGGGCAGGGCTGTCTTTGGAGCGGCGTCGTCGCCAGCACCGGCGGCGCCCGGCGCGCTCGCCTCGCGCCGCTCCACGACGCCCGCGCCCGCCTCACTCGGCCGCCGCTTGCCATGAGAAGGCGAGGGCAGGCCCGAGTGCATCAGGGAGAGCGGTGGCGTGCGTGAGCGAAGGGCGTGCACGGCGCAAGAGGAATGCAAGTTTGAAAGGGCACGCAACAGATGGAGCGCAGCCGTTGTCTCAACCACCTCTTCCTTTCCACGAGGTTACGCAAGGGCGGGTAAAAAAGGGGTCTTAATGATTGACACACACTCACAAACCGCACACGCGCGAGCCCACTTTAGGCACACAAGCCCATACATACACAAGCCCATTAGAGCAGATAAGAAGCACACACAAGCGCACCCCAGCGCACCCCCGACGCGCATGAATGAAAGAAAAAAAGGACCAAACACTGGGAAGAAGAAAAAAACACCCTCAAAAGTATGAGCCCGCCGCCCAGGGCACCCCGCCCCCCGGCGGGACCGCCCGGGCCCGGCTCTCCGGTGTGGGCGGGGGCGGACGGACGGGAGCCCTGGCAGCAGGGGCGCGGCGGCCCGCCTCCCGGCCACCACACCTGCCCTCCCCCTCCTCGGAAAAGTCAGCGGACGACACGCCCGCCACCAGGTCGGGCTCCTCCTCCGCCCGGCCCGCCTGCTTGGCAGGGGCGGCAGGCGCGGCAGGCGCCGCGGGCGTGCGGGACCCTCCCCCTCTCCCTCCACACACCCCAAGCAGGGACTCCACCGCAACGACACCCTCCAGGACCGGCATCAGCCTGCCGCCCAGCTCCCCGACCATAACACCCTGGAGGCCGCCGGGCGGGGCCGCGCCGGGGGGCGCCCTGTCCGCCGCGGACGCCAGGGCGGCCGCGACCGTGGCCGCGCCCGCGGTGGCGAGTGTGGCCAGCAGGCCTTCCTGCATGTTGGTGTACATGCTTGCCGGCCGGTTGAGGTGGGAGCGGGACGGCGGCGGGGCGCCCGGGCGCACAGACAGGGCGACCAGGTCGGCCGCCCCGCCTGCCAGGGCGGCGCTCGAAAACACGCCCGCCTCCAGGGGCCGGCCGCCCGCGGCGCCACCCGCCGCGGCGGACGGCAGGACGGCCTTGAAGGCACCCCTGCCGACCTCCGTGACGTGCTTGAACGCGCGGGGCGGCGG
>Ga0315291_10004788_pt1 | contig 17112 bp, 11 predicted proteins | sample YL17G12_20_MG_FD_203070 | JGI IMG/M metagenome (GOLD analysis project Ga0315291, IMG submission 203070) | Sediment microbial communities from Yellowstone Lake, YNP, Wyoming, USA - YL17G12_20 | ecosystem: Environmental > Aquatic > Freshwater > Lake > Sediment | place: USA: Wyoming | collected...
TTTCCGCGTCAGTCGGGAGCCGGTGCGTCCCCCGCCCGATGACGATGTCCACCTGCTTGTCGGGAATGCCCATGCGGTTGAGCTCATCCAACAGCGGGACCAGAATCTGGCTCACTGGCGTGGGACGCTCCTGGTCTTCGCTGATAATGACGGTCTTCTTGTGCGGCAGACCCCGGATGACCTCGGCCAGCGGGGCCATGCCGATGGGGTGTGCCAACAAGTTGCGGACCGCCGCGCCGACATCACGCAGCCCCGGCGTGTCTTTCGGCTCGGCCATTGCCAGCAGGTTCCAGCCTTTCGGCAGGTCAAAGGAGAATTCCTGACCGTTGAGAAAACTTCTGCCTTTGGTGCCCATAATCTCTCCTCCCACGGCGTCCAATGGTGTGATGGTATGCAAAACACAGAATACAGCGCCGTGTCCGTATCATATCACAAATCCGCCAGAACGCAAGTTTGTATTCTATCTCACAAAGGGAAAAGCGTGGGATATCGGGGGCATTAAGAAAGCTGCGCGGCCCGGGGTGAGGGGCCGCGCAGCGGTATAGGGGGTGGCGATAGGCTTCCAGTTAGTGGGCCTTCACCTTCCATTTGTCCACGTGCTCGCCGCCCAGCGGCGCGTATGTGCGCTCCACGTAGGGCTTTGTGCAGACGACACGGGTGTAGTAGTAGGCTGGGATGATGGCCGCTTCGTCCACGCAAAGGATCTTCTCGGCCTGGAAGTAGGCCTGCTTGCGTTTGGCCGGATCCGAAGCCGAAGCGCCTTCTTCCACCAGCCGGTCAAACTCCGCGTTGCTCCACACGATATCGTTCTGTCCCAGGGTGCTGTGGAAGTTCTCCAGCACCCAGTTGTTCTCATCAGGGTAGTCAGCGCCCCAGCCGTTGCGGAACATTTGCGGCGGGTCATCTCCATGGATGGACTGCATGAAGGCCGCCCACTCCTGGTTGACCAGTTTCACGTCCACGCCCAGGAATTCTTTCCAGCATTGCTGGAAGAACTCGCCGATCCGCTTGTGGCCTTCCGAGGTGTTATAGGTGTAGGCAATCTCGGGCAGCCCCTTGCCGTCGGGGTATCCTGCGTCGGCCAGCGCCTTCTTGGCCGCGGCGGGGTCAAACTTCAAGCCAGGGTACTTTGGGTCTTCCGCCGGGGAGCCGAAGATGCCGGGGCAGGCGAAGGTCGTGGCGGGTCTCTGGCCGCCCTTCAGAATCGTGTCAATCAGTTTCTGGCGGTCAATGGCCAGAGAGAACGCCCGGCGGACCAGTTTGTTGTCAAACGGCGGCTTGGTGTGGTTGAAGCTGACATAGTAGGTGCTCAACTGTGGCGCGTTGTACAACTCCTTGCCCAGAACAGGGTCGGCCCTGACCCGGTCCATGTCGGGCAGCGGAACATTTTGCGCGTCCAGTTCGTTGTTCTCGTACATGGCAAAGGCCGTGGAATCCTCCACCACCATGGACCAGTTGATTGTCTCAATGGAAACGCTCTTGGCGTCATAGTAGTTCGGGTTCTTCACCATGACCATTTTGCTCTCATGTTCCCACGATTCCAGTAGGTAGGGCCCGTTGGTCACGATGCTGCCCGGATCGGTCCACCTGTCGCCAAACTGATCCACGGTCTCGCGAGGGACGGGGCGGTTGACCCACATGCCCGCGATGCCAGGGAAGTAGCCAGCGGGCTGCTCCAGAACGAACTGCACCGTCCACTCGTCCAGCGCCTTCACGCCCACCTGGGCGGGGTCGGTGATTTCGCCGGTGTTGAAAGCCTGGCCATTCTTGATGATGAAGTCCACGAAGGCGTAGCTGGACGCGGTGACCGGGTCCAGCGTGCGCTTGACGGCGTACTCAACATCATGGGCCGTCACCGGGCCTTTCTCCGTCACCTTCTTGGTCGCAGGGTCATAGTGAACCCACTTGACGTCCTTGCGCATGTAGAACGTCCAGGTCAGGCCGTCCTGGGAGACTTCCCACTTGGTCGCCAGTTCAGGGATGGTCTCCAGCGTGGCGTCATCAAAGTCGGTCAGGCCCAGGAACAAGAGTTCGTCCACCTGGATGGATGTGCTATCGGTCGCCAGCGATGGGTCGGCGGTGGGCGGCTCGGTGCCCAGGTTCAGGTTGATCTCCTTGGCCAGCGGCTCGCTTTTCGGGCCGCAGGCCGTGAGCGCCATCGCGAGCACGACCAACAGCGATACGAACACTACCCGTGGTTTCACGTTTCTCCTCCTTTTTATCCAAATTGAGATTGCCTTGATATAGTCCCCTGCAGGGACTATGGGGTCAGCGCCCCACGACACGGCGTTCATGGTTTCACCTCGGCGGCATGGGAGCCGCCTCTGCTATGTCAGTTCAAGTCCCGCACGCGGTCGTAGGCCCGCTCCGGCGGGCGGTGGCGCGCCAGTGTCAGCGCAACCGGCGGCTGGGGCGGCGAAGCCTCCTGCGCGTTCGTGACGATGATCTGAGAGTCAGACTGAGGGGTGGCGTGGCGGACGGTTTCCTCCGTGAAGTCCCGCCCGTAGCCCAGGCCGATCCCCAGAACAAACACCGCCACCGCAGCGGCCTGGACGAGCCATGACAGGCCGCGCGGGTTCCACGTCCATCGGGGCCGCAGCCGGGCCTCCTGGGTCGGGCTTTGGATGCGCGCGCTGATGTTCTGCCAGACCCTGGGAGGCGGCTCCCACTGGTCCGCAGCCGTGCGCAATGCCCAGGCGATCTTCGCGTCCAGTTCCTTATCCGACATTCGGCGTGCTCTTCGGAAGATCATATGGGTTCGTATACCACCTGCGGCGCGGGTTCCCACGCCTGCTCCAGTTGTTTCTTGAGATTGATTTTGGCGTAGTGGAGCCGGGATTTCACCGTTCCCACGGGGCAGTCCAGGACGTAGGCGATCTCTTCCAGGGACAGACCGTTTAGGTAGAACAGGATGACGGTGACCCGCTGATCAAAGCAGAGCGAATTCACCGCCTGCATGATGGCGCGGATGTTCTCCCTGCCCAGAGTGAAGGCTGCCCGCTCCGAGTCCATGCGGTCTGCGCCCTCAAAGTCGTCCCCTAGGGGCGTTGTCCACTGCCGCCGAGCCACGCGCCACCAGTTATAACTCAGGTTGGCGGCAATGCGGTGCAGCCAGGGGCCCAGGCACGTGCTGGTGTCCACTTTGTCCAGGCTGCGGTAGGCGCGCACGAAACACTCCTGCGTGATCTCCTCCGCCGCCGATGGCTCGTGGGTGATGGCGCAGGCCGTGCGGAACACCATCGTCTTGTACCGGTCGTACAGGGCTTCAAACGCCCCCAGGTCGCCTTGCCGCACACTTGCAACGAGCGCGGCGTCGTCCAGTGCTGCCATGCGTAGACTCCTCAATCTACTTCACACTATTTGAGGGGCGAAGGTTCATTGAGAGTTGTGGCTCATCCGCGATTCTCCCCTTTCCCGCGCCAGCGTTGACGCAGGGTGCCGAATCTGGTACACTGTGTTCGCGGCGTACCTTTCGTCGTTTCCGCACCCCGCGACTCGCAGACTGTATGGCGAACCCCTTGGGAGGGCAAAGGAACATGGAAGAGAAACCCCGCATCCTGTTGGTGGACGACGAGCCGGATATCACGTCCAATCTGGCTCCCTTTCTGGAACGCGCCGGGTTCAGCGTTGGCGTGGCCGCCGACGGTGTGGCCGCGCTGCGCCGCGTGGCTGACACTTCCCCAGATATCATCGTCCTGGACGTGCTGATGCCGAAACTGGACGGGCGCGAGGTGTGCCGCCGCCTGCGCGCCTCGGGCAATTGGACGCCGATCATCATGCTCACCCGCGTGGGCGAAGCGACCGAACGTGCCATGACACTTGGCGAAGGCGCGGATGACTACCTGAACAAGCCGTTTGACCCCCACGAACTGGTCGCCCGCATCCAGGCCGTGCTGCGTCGCGCTCGCCCCGGCACGCCGCCCCTGACCGCCGCGCACCGCCTGGCCTGCGGATCCTTCATCCTGGACCGCGCTGCGCGTCGGGTACTGGCAGCTGGGCGCGAGCTGCCGCTCACCCCGCGGGCAGTGGCCTTGTTGGACTATCTGATGACGCACGCCGGCGAACTATTGAGCCGCGAGCGGCTGCTGGATGCCGTGTGGGGCTGGGACTACCCGGTGGGCACTCGCGCTGTAGACATGCGCATTGCCGAACTGCGTAAGCACCTTGAAGACGACCCAGACTCGCCCCGCTATATTGAAACCGTGCCGGGTCAGGGATACATGTTCATCGGCCAGATGGAGGCAGCGCCATGAGAAAATACTGGATATGGCTGGTGGCTCTTGCTCCCGCAGGCGTTGCGGGGATTCTGGCGCTTCTGCTTCAAGGCGGGAGTTTGCCGAACTTGGTGCTCCAATTTCGGGCCGACCTGGGCGCGCTGCTGCTCCTGGCCGGCCTGCTGCTTTCCGTTGCGGGGTTGGGAATAGCGGCCCTCTGGACGCTGGCGCGGCGGCGACAGGAGCGAGCCGTGGCCGGGGAACAAGCGAGCGCTGCCGAAGCTCACCGCCGGTTCATCCAGCGGCTGGATCACGAGCTGAAGAACCCCCTGACAGCCATCCGGGCCGGGCTAGCAAACTTGGACAGCGCGCCCGGACAGGCCGAGCGGCAGGACGTGCTGGTGAGCGTATCGGCCCAGGCAGAACGGCTGGGACGGCTGGCCGCCGATTTGCGCAAGTTGGCCGAATTAGAGGCGCAGCCATTGGAGCGCGCGCCCGTGGACGTGGGCGAGTTGCTTGAGGAAGCGGCTGAACTGGCCCGACAGCGTCCCGCCGCAGCCGAGCGGGATTTGGCATTGACCGTGCCCCGCGCGCCGTGGCCTTTGCCTGCGGTGGCCGGAGACCGCGACCTTCTCTTCCTGGCCGTGTACAATCTGCTGGACAATGCCCTCAAGTTCACACGAGCCGGTGATACAGTGGAGGTGCGGGCCTTTGAGGACGGCGCATCTGTGGTCGTGGAAGTGGCCGACACAGGCTCCGGTATCCCCGCCGATGAAATCCTCCACATCTTTGACGAACTGTATCGAGGGCAGGGCGCGCGCGGAGTGGAAGGGAGCGGCCTGGGGCTGGCCCTCGTCAAGGCGGTGGTGGAGCGGCACGGCGGGACGGTTGCCGCCCGCAGCCGGCCCGGCCAGGGGAGCGTCTTCACCTTGCGCCTGCCGGCGGGTTGATGTTTCGGAATCGTTACATGCTGTTGCGGACTTGTGACGCCCTGTGATACAGGCGAAACAGCGGCGCGGTATGATAGAGGTGAAAGAGCAAGAGCGTAGCGCAAGTTTGGAACTTGCGCACTTACGGAGGTGAGCCATGAGAAACAAGTGGATTTGCGGGATGGCGATACTGGTTCTCTCGCTGCTGCTGGCGGGGTGCGGCATTAAAGTCGTCGTGGTGGGGACGCCGACGCCGAAGCCTACGGCGCTCCCGACCGCCACCCGCACGCTGCCGCCGACCGCTACGCCTGAGCCGACGTCAACGTCGGTGCCCACATCCGTCGCGACGTCCGCGCCGCAGGCAAGCCCAGAACTGCCCGCGAACCTGCCCACGCCTGCGCCGAAGATCAACCTGAAGGATTTGCAGGGACGGCTGGACAGCCAGGTGAGCTACTCCTTTGACCTGCTGAACCAGGGTGAAGAGTACTTCCACGCGCAAGGGGAGCGGGTTCAGGATCCATCAAGCATGCGCATCCAAAGCCTGAGCGAAGCGGGCGGCGTCCTGTTTGAGTACGTGATCATCGGCAGCCGCCAGTGGGTGCCCACGGTCCGATTCGGCGATACCCCCGTGTCATGCGAGGGTTGGAAAACGCAATCTGTGGACCCACTCACGGAGGCAACGTGCAAGACGGCTGACGCATTGGCGGCAGCATACATGGTCGTGTATCCGTACTTCATGTACGACCACGAAGCCGAACTCACGTCGGGGCCCATGATGGTCGACGGCGTGCCCTGCTACGAGTACGCCTGGCATGACAATGGAGGCATACTGTGCCACGTCTATCTGACAGCGGAAACCGGCGTTCCTGTTCTTTTCCAGAATCCCTCCATGGCCTATCGCCTCAGCCGCTTCAACGACCCTGCGAACGCCATATTGTTCCCTGTCTCCGAGATGCCGACGAAACTGCAACTAAACGAGGCGCGTATGGCGCTCAATGGCCTCGCCAGTTTCCGGTATGTGACAGATGTGGAGATGAGCGACAAAGATAGCAGCGGCACATATCACGTTGAAGGCGTCTACTTGCAGGCCAACCAGGCCTGGCAGGCGACATGGAAGTGGAACACGGCAGACGCTGAGCCTGTTGTGGAATTCCTGTCCATCGGGAGCGAGGCATGGATGGATTGGACGCCCACGGATGGGGTGAAAACGTGGCTTCCGTCCGTGTTCTTTGCCGATGCGGAGTCCATGTTGAAGGATGCAGGGCCTTTTGCGAAATGGCCCGTAAGGTCCCCTCTGTCGCCAGCGACCCTGCAGCCAGGCTCGGCGCGCACCGTCGCGGGCATGAAGTGTCAAGAGTACACCTCCAGCGGCAAAGTCCAGGGTGACCAGGGGACAACGTTTGATCTCCAGGTGAATCTGTGCGTGACCGCTGACAAGGCCATCCCGCTGCGGCTGGTGTTCAGCTTTGTTTCCGATGACGTTCATTTCACGATCACCCGCGAACTGAGTCACCTGGACGACCCGGCGAATGTGGTGGAGAAGATGGAGTAGGGGCGTACGGCAGTACGCCCCCACCAGGAGGTGAATCATGAAGGGTAAATGGATGGTCGCAATGCTGATCGTGGTGTTACCGCTGCTGTTGGCAGCCTGCGGCATCAAGATTGATGTGGTGGGGACGCCCACGCCGAAGCCCTCGGCGATCCCGACCGCAACCCGCACACTGCCGCCGACGGCTACGCCTGAGCTGACGTCAACGCCGGCGCCCACGTCCGCACCGACCCTGGCGCCAACGCCCGCGCCCGTGGTAGCCCCCACACTGCCCGCGAACCTGCCTACGCCAGCGCCGAAGGTCAACCTGAAAGAGGTGGGCAACCGACTGTGGAGCCAGGCGAGTTTTGCGTTTGACGTGCTGACCCAGGGGGACACGTATTTCCACGCGCAGGGGGAATACATCCAGTCGCCCCAGGCCTGGCACATCAGACACATCAGTGAAGCGGGGGGCTACCTGCTTGAGTACGCAGAGATCGGCGACCGCAAATGGGGGGTGATTGGCGATGTCCCCATTACTTGCACGGACTGGGAGCAGGCGACGGCCCCCCTTACGCAGAGCACATGCAAGGTGGCTGATGGATTGAAAACACTTGTTGTCTCAGTTCTCGCCTACTTCACTGACGACCAGGAAGCCGAACTCTCTTCGGGGCCAGCAATGATAGACGGCGTGGCGTGCTACGAGTACACCTGGCGTGACAGTGGAGACTTTCTGTGCCGCGCCCACTTGGCAGCTGAAACCGGCATACCTGTCTTGTTCCAGAATTCCAGCACCTCATACCGCCTCAGCCGCTTCAACGACCCCGACAACGCCATCGCGCCGCCTGTCTCCGAAATGCCCGAGAAACTGTACCTGGACGACGCCCGCATGGCTCTCAATGGCTTGTCCAGTTTCCGGTACGTGACAGATGTGGAGATGGGAGACAAGGATGGTCTGACCACATATCGTGTTGAAGGCGTTTACTTGCAGGCCAGCCAGGCCTGGCAGGCGAACTGGAAGTGGAAACCTGAGGACGCCCAACCTATCGTTGAGTTCTTGTCCATCGGGGGCGAGGCCTGGATGGATTGGACGCCCACAGACGGGGTTAAGACGTGGCTCCCCTCTGTGTTCTTTGGCGAGGCGGAGTCCATGTTGAAAGACGCCGGCCCCTTTGCGAATTGGCCCGGCGCGTCCGCCCTGCCGCCCGCGGTCCTGCAGCCAGGTTCCGCGCGAACCATCGCGGGCGTGGAGTGCCAGGAATACACGTCCAGCGCCAAAGTCCAAGGCGACCAGGGGACGATATATGACCTTCAGGTGCGCCTGTGCGTGACCGCCGACCACGTAATCCCGCTGCGGCTGGTGTCCACCGCTGTTTCCGACGACTTCCGGTTCGTCATCACCCGCGAACTGAGCCACCTGGATGACCCGGCGAACGTAGTGGAGAAGGCAGAGTAGGGGCGTACGGCAGTACGCCCGTACCAGGAGGTGAAGCATGAAGAGCAAATGGATGGTCGCAATTCTGATCGTGGCATTGCCGTTGCTGTTGGCAGCCTGCGGCATCAAGGTTGTCGTGGTCGGCACGCCCACGCCGAAGCCTACGGCGATCCCGACCGCCACCCGAACCCTGCCGCAGACGGCCATGCCTGAGCCCACGTCTACGCCGGGGACTACATCCGTCGCGACGCCCGCGCCACAGCCAAGCCCGGCGCTGCCCGCGAACCTGCCCACGCCGGACCCCAAAATCAACCTGAAGGAGATGGGCAACCGGCTGGGCCAAGTCGTGAGTTTTGCTTTTGACTATACAGATGAAGAAAACAAGATACGCCTGCAGGGAGTGCAGGTACAGGCCCCTTCGGGACGGTGGGTTCGCCAGATCAGCGAGACAGGGGACATTGACGTTGAGCACGTCAAGATCGGGGACCGGCAGTGGGCGCGGATGATGGGACTGGTCTTCTCTTGCGTAGACTGGCAGCAGCTACCTGAGGACAGCCCGGTACTTAAGGCCTGCCTAGCCTCTCTGACGCTGACTCTGCTCATTGACTTGAACCTCGCGGACCCCCTTGCCAGAGGCCAGGAAGCTACACTCGTGCCGGGGATAACCACGATTGACAGCACCCAATGCTATCAATACGAGTGGCGTGACGCGGATGGGAACCTTTCCCGCATATGCTTGGCCGCTGAGACTGGACTGCCCCTCCTTTTCGAGAGTCCTCAATGCCGATGGTCTCTGAGTCACTTCAATGACCCCGCCAATGTCATTGCGCCACCGGTCTCCGAGATGCCTGCGAAGTTGCACATAGATGATGCGCGCATGGCGCTCAACAGCCTCGCCAGTTTTCGGTACGTCACAGTCTCCGAATTCGGAGACGAAGGTAATCTTAACGCGAGCTACATTGAAGGCATCTATTTGCAGGCCAATCAGGCCTGGCAAGCGGACTTCAGGAGCAAGCATGAAGACCCGAATCCCCTTGTCCAATTGCTGTCTATCCGCAGGCAAACATGGGAACGCTATTCAGCTGGAGGTGCGTGGACCCCAGTGTCAACGGCGAAGAACCTAGCCGGGGACGCAGACCCATTCGCTGCCTGGCCCGGCGGGCCCACTATGCCCGTAGCTCTCACCCTCCTGGACGTGGTATCGTCGCGCACTGTCTCTGGGCTGGAGTGTGTGGAATACCTATCAAATACCAAATTCCAGACCAGCCAGGGGGCCGAATGGGACATTCATGTGCGCCTATGTGTCACAGCTGCCATGGTCCCGCTGCGGATGGAAATCTCCGGGACATCAGGCAGTTCAAAGTTCACTATCACGCGCGAACTGAGCCACCTGGATGACCCGGCGAATGTAGTAGAGAAGGCAGAGTAGGGGCGTACCGCTGTACGCCCCCACCAGGAGGTGAAACATGAAGAGCAAATGGATGGTCGCAACTCTGATCGTGGCATTGCCGTTGCTGTTGGCAGCCTGCGGCATCAAGGTTGTCGTGGTTGGCACGCCCACGCCGAAGCCTACGGCGATCCCGACCGCCACCCGAACCCTGCCGCAGACGGCCATGCCTGAGCCCACGTCTACGCCGGGGACTACATCCGTCGCTACGCCCGCGCCACAGGCAAGCCCGACGCTGCCCGCGAACCTGCCCACACCCGCGCTGAAGATCAACCTGAAGGAAGTGGGCGAGCGGTTGTGGAGCCAGGCGAGTTTCGCGTTTGACTATGCTTCCACGTCCGGCACTCACACGCGAGGAGAACGAATTCAGGAGCCGCCGAGCTGGCACTTTCGGCATACCAGCGAGGAGGGGGGAGTTCTGACTTGGTCGGAGTCTGTGATGATTGGAGACCGAGAATGGGTGGTGAACAAGTTCACGGGCGGCCTTCCCCTGTTGTGCACAGGGTGGGAGCAACAGCCCACAGACAGCACGATGTACGAAGCCTGTATAATGACCCTTGTGGATAAAGGGACGATAGAGTGGTTTCTTACCGGCCCCTTCATTCGAGACCAGGAGGCAGAGCTTCTTTCTGGTCCCACAGCGATTGATGGCGTCCTCTGCTACGAGTACACTTGGCGCGACGATGACGACAATGCATACTATGCCTACTTATCAGCCGAAACAGGAGTACCTGTCAAGTTTGAGGGCCCCGGTGGCAAATGGCTCTTCAGCCGTTTCAACGATCCGGCCAATGTCATCAAGCCGCTTACCTCTGAGATGCCTGAGAAACTGCATCTGGACGACGCGGTGATGGCGCTCAACGGCCTGTCCAGTTTTCAGTATGCAACCACCTTCATAGACTTACAAGAACCGGCAACATCCATTGAAGACTATGCCAAAGGCGTCTATGTTCAGAGCGTCCATGCCTGGGTCGCCACCTGGATGGACGAACCTGAGGAACCCTTGATGGAGTATATGTCCACCGGTGAGCGGCTGCTGAGCAGACTACCAGAGGCCGAAGCGACATGGTCTCCGGTATCGGAAGACGACGTCATGGCTCGACTGTCTGGACCCTTTGCTGGCTGGGTTTTCGGTTTCCATTTGCGGGTGGGGAGCCTGCAGCCCGGCGCGACGAAAACGGTTGACGGCACCCATTGCCAGGAGTATGTTCTCACGGAAACGAGGACTGACGAAGCGGGTCGGAGCAAGGAAGTCAACATGCGCTTGTGTGTGACAGATCTGCAAGTCCCAATGTGGATGGAGATGCATTACACAGACAAAGAATCTACTAGTCTTGTTATCACCTGCGAACTGAGCCACCTGGACGACCCGGCGAATGTGGTGGAGAAGGCAGAGTAGGGACGTACGGCAGTACGCCCGTATGAGGAGGTGGATCATGAAGAGCAAATGGATAGTCGCAATCCTGATCGTGGCGTTGCCGCTGCTACTGGCAGCCTGCGGCATCAAGGTTGTCGTGGTCGGCACGCCCACGCCGAAGCCTACGGCGCTCCCGACCGCTACTCGCACCTTGCCGCCGACCCTGGAGCCTACGGCCACTCCGGCGCCCACATCAACCCCAATGCCTGAGCCGACATCTGTCCCGACGGCCGTGCCCCAGGCAAGCCCGACGCTGCCCGCGAACCTGCCCACGCCTGCGCCGAAGATCAACCTCAAGGAAGTGGGCGACCGGCTATGGAGCCAGGCGAGTTTCGCGTTTGACTTGCAATGGTCAAAGACGGACCCCGCTTTGCACCTGCAGGGGAAGTGGGTCCGCGAACCTCGCAGTTGGTATGTGAGCAGGATCGCTGCCATGGATGCAGGGGGATCTCTTAGCGGTTGGGAATACTCCCTCATCGGGAGCAGGAGCTGGTTCACATACGTGGAAGGCAATTTCCCCACGTCATGCGCCGACTGGCAGCAGCAGCCCGCGGACAGCGCGGTATACAGCGCGTGCAAGGCGGGTACTTCAGGGCAGACGATAGTACAGGGTACACTGGACGTCACTTTTCTGAGTGGGGAGGCAGAGCATTTCTCAGGGCCTACCATGGTTGATGGCGTCTCCTGCTACGAGTACCAATGGCGTGATGCTCTTGGCATCTCTCGCCTTTGGCTGGCAGCGGATACTGGCCTGCCCATTCTACTTGACATTCCTTTTGAAGATTATCGGATTGCGCTCCACCTCGGTGACTTCAATGACCCAAACAACATGTTCGCGCTGCCCGCATCAGAGATGCCTCTGAAACTGCACCTGGACGACGCGCGAATGGCACTCGACGGTCTTTCCAGTTTCCGGTATGTGACTACTGAGGAGATCGTGACGGCAGACAAGACTGGAAACTACCGCATGGAGGGGGTCTACGTACAAGTGAACCAGGCGTGGCAAGCTGATTTCAGGAACAAGCCCGAGGATCCCGAGCCCCTTCTTCAGTTCTGGTCTATGGGTGGCCAGACATGGCAAAGGTTAGCAGTCACACACATGTGGTTTCTCTCAGCAGACGGGGACTCGCTCGTGAAAGGGGCGGCACCCTTTGGGAATTGGCCCAATCAACCCAAGCCACAATTAGCCGTTCTTGACCTGGAGCCAGGCTCTTCGCGTTCCATCGCCGGCATGTCCTGCCAGGACTACGTGTCTGAGGGCGTAGTACAGTCCGACGAAGGGTACGATGTAGAATCACAAGTCCGACTCTGCGTGACGCCGAATCAGTCTATCCCATTGCGGATGGAACTCTCCATGACGGGCGGCGGAGTGCGGGTGCACATTGTCCGCGAACTGAGCCATCTGGATGACCCGGCGAATGTGGTGGAGAAGGCAGAGTAGGGACGTACGGCAGTACGCCCGTATGAGGAGGTGGATCATGAAGAGCAAATGGATAGTCGCAATCCTGATCGTGGCGTTGCCGCTGCTACTGACGGCCTGCGGCATCATGGTTGTCGTGGTCGGCACGCCCACGCCGAAGCCGATGGCGGTCCAGACTGCCACGCGCACCTTGCTGCCGGTAGAGCCGACGCGCACGCTGGCAGCGCCAACCAGCATCCCGAAGGTGACAACAGTGCCAGGCGCAACCGGCGCTCCCACGAAGCCCGTTGCGCCTGCCGGAACCACATTGGCGGGCACGTGGACCAGTTTCACCAACGGCAACGAGATCACCGGCCTGGCCTTCGCCGATGGTTATCTGTGGGCGGCCACGTCGGGCGGAGCAGTGCGCTGGGACGTCGCAACGGGCGACTACGTCAAGTTCACCAGCGAGCAGGGCCTGTCCAGCAATAATGTGAAGGCACTGCTGGCTGACCGCTCTGGTGCGCTGTGGTTCGCGACCGAGTCGGGGCTGAGCCGTTATGACGGCGCGACCTGGAAGACGTTCACGACGGAGGACGGCCTGATTGACGGTGAGGTGCGGGCGATCGTTGAGGACTCATCTGGCGCAATCGTCGCCGCGGCAGACACGGGTTTTAGTCGTTGGGATGGAACCGCATGGACGACAACCGAAAAGAACTTGTCGTCCGTCTATTCTGCAGCCCAGGACGCTTCGGGGAATCTATGGTTTGGCACTCACTGTGTCGGCGTATACCGATATGACGGTGCGTCCTGGATGCTGTACGACGACAAAAATGGTCTGCCGGATGGCTGTGTGGATGGCATCTTCCGTGACTCGTCGGGCAGCCTTTGGATTGGGACGGCGAAGGGTGTTGTGCGCATTCGGGGTGACCAGTGGACAGTCTATACCACGGAGGACGGCCTGGTAAGCGATGGCGTCACGGCAATTGCAGAGGACTCGTCGGGTGCGATGTGGTTTGGCACCAGCGGGGGCGTCAGCCGGTTTGACGGCGAAGGCTGGCGGTCCTTCACCACCCGGCATGGGCTGGCGGACAACGATGTAGTCGCACTCGCTGCCGACCCCTCTGGCAACGTTTATGCGGGCACCCGCCGTTCAGGCATCAGCCGCTTTGATGGGAAGATATGGACGTCCTACGTGACCGCCGACCCACCCATGGACAACTCTGTTGGGCGCTTGGCAGTTGGGCGCGATGGCGATCTCTGGATGTCAGGATACCCCAATGTCCTTCATTTTGATGGCGCGAAGTGGACAACCTATGAGAAGGTGGGGGAACTCCCGGCAGATGACATTGTAAGCATCTACGTGGATTCCGGTGGAGCGGTGTGGTTTGGGAGTTATAGTGAAAAGAGCACAAGGGAGGCCATCTGTTTCCTCAATGCCTGGGCGGCCTTCTCAGGAACCGCCAAAAGATTGGCGTGGTGCGATGATCCGGTGTGGCAGGCCGCGGCGAGCCCTGGCGCAGCCGTACGCTTCGCCGATGGGGACTGGACAACCTATCGCACAGGCGATGTGGTGGACGGTCATGTGGAGGCCATCTTCAAGGATTCCTCCGGCGCCATGTGGTTTGGGACGACGGATGGAGTTAGCCGCTTTGATGGCACAACGTGGATGCCGTACACGACGACGCACGGTCTTGCTTCTGGTGGGGTAAACACGATCTTCCAGGACTCAGCAGGCGCGATGTGGTTTGGCGCATCCCGCGGCGTGAGTCGTTTTGACGGCGCTGCCTGGACGACTTACACCAAGGAAGATGGTCTGGTTAACGACGATGTCCGGGCGGTTGCAGAGGACTCTGCGGGTAGGATGTGGTTCGCGACCAGCGAAGGCATCAGCCGCTTCAACGGCGAGAGCTGGACTTCCTACACCACCAAGCACGGCTTGCCTGACAACTATGTCCACACTGTGTTTGTGGATTCCAAAGGCCGGGTGTGGGTCGGTACTCACAATGGCGTCGCCTTCTTTGGCGGAGAGAGTTGGGTGACCTACACGCCGCTGGACGGGCTGGCGGGAAAGGGAGTCTACACCATCGCGGAAGGCCCGCCGGGCGTTCTGTGGTTCGCCACAACGGGCGGGTTGAGCCGCTTCGTGCCAGAGCAATAGATGGCATTGGTAATTGCCACATTTCACCGCAGAGACCGCAGAGAAACGGAAAAGACACCACCAAGTCACGAAGGCACCAAGAAACACGAAGTTGAACCCTTGTTCTTGGTGTCTTGGTGGCTTTGTGGTTTCTTTAGTTCCTCTGCGGTCTCGGCGTTCTCTGCGGTGAAAGACATTGCGCGACACACTTGGTGACAATTAAGGGCCAACGGCCAGCGGCTATCTCTTCTGCCAAAACGCCGGGCCGATGTCGGCGTTGACCAGGCCGTAGACCGTGCCTTCCAGTCGCAGCATCCAGCCGTGCTCAAATCGCTGCGCCTGGGCGGTGAGGCCGCGCTCGTTCTGCAAGGCCCACCCCAGTTGCGCGCGCACGTCCCACTGCTCCCGCCAAACCTTGCCAAAGCCCCGCACCGGCTGCAAGCGCCCTTCCGGCGGGATGATGCCGGGGTCGCTTTCGGGCTCGGCGGACGTCCAGGTGTCGGTGAAGGCGAACCAGACGCCGCCGTTGTAGAGCGCATACACCTCCCCCGCGTCCTGCCGCCAGACCATCTCGCCGTTCTCAAAGGGCTGGAGCGCGGCGGCGGTGTCGCGGGCTTGCCCCTCCAGCGCCCAGCCCAGGGCTTGGCGCAGGTTGTCGTCCGCATTCCAGAGCGAGGCGAAGGTCTCGGCGGGCCAGTACATCCCCGGCGGCGGGTTGCCGAAGACGATGGGCGTCGGCGTGGGCGCGGGGGTGGGCGGAGCGGGCGGCGTCGGCGAGGGGGTGGGCGCAGGCGCGGGTTCCCACCTCAGCCGCCCAACGTCCAGAACCTCCACGCGCCCGTCGGTGGTCCCCAGCCAGAACTGCCCGTCGGGGGCCTGGGTCAGGCAGAAGGCCGTAGGGTCCAAATTGGCGGCGTTCTCCCAATTGAGTCCCCCATCGGTGGAGCGCAGAAGCGTGCGAACGTCGCGCCCGCCATAGTAGCGCAGGCCGTACAGGACGTAGACCGTGCGGTCTGCGGCGAAGCGCGGCGAGAAGAGCACGCTGTAGTCCAGGACGTACGTCTCCGGCAGCGGCCCCACGCGCTTCCACGTCCGCCCGCCGTCCTGTGTCAGGAACAGGCCGCCGTTCTGCATGGCGGCCAGGGCCGTGCCGTCGGCGGCGAAGTTTGGCGAAAGGGCCAGCCCGGAGACGGCAGAGTAAAACGGGTTGGAGATTGCGCCGACGCGCTCCAGCCCGCCGAACTTCGCCGGCGCGTAGACCAGGATGTCCTGGGAGTCGCGGGCCGGGGACAGAATGAGAAACGCCGACGGCCCTGCCATCGCTGCGCGGACGCCGCGGACATCGGAGATCTGCGTCCAGGTCTCGCCCCCGTCGCGGGTCTGGAAGATGCCCGTATCGCCCGCCAGCAGGAGCGCCGTCCCATCCGCAGAGAAGCCGGGGGATAGGGCCAGGTCGTGAACGCGGAAGTCGGTCAGCCCCTTTGCGGTGATGCGCCAGGTGCGGCCCCCGTCGGTGGAACGGAACAGGCCGAAGGGGCTATACGGCTCGGCGGAGAAGGCGAAGAAGACGCCGGGCTTTCCGGTCGCAGGGACGATGCGCGGCAGCGACAATTCCGGCAGCGCGCCCTTCGCGTACGTCCAGCCGCCATCCTCCTTGCGGAACACGGTCGTATTGCCCAGTTCGCTATACTGGGCCACGGCCAGCATCGTCCCATCCGCGCCCACGGCCACCTGCTGCACAGGGTTGGGCATGAGCGCGGCCAGGGTCTGAGCCTTCACCGTCGTCGGCTTCTCCGGGTCAAAGGCGCTCACCGTTGCGGAGTTGTACTGCGTCTGGTAGAAGCGGCGGTTGCGGGCGTCAAACAGAAGGATGTCGGGGTAAGTGATGTCCATCGGCTGGAACTCCACGGCGTCGCCCGTTTTCGTGTCCACCGTCACCATGCCCGTCCAGTCGCGCACGTACAGACGCTCATGGGCAGCATCCAGAAAGAGCCGCCCCGCCAGCCCTGTCAGGCGCTTCTGCAACTGGCCGTCCAGCGCCCACGTGGACAGCGTGTGTCCGGGCCAGCCGCTCCCCAAGTAGACGTGGCCCTGCTCCGAGTCCACCACCAACCCGTCCAGGAACCGCTGGTCGGCCTTGATGGGGCTGTCTATGCGGCCCAGCGTCTTGCCGTCGTAAATCTGGAGCCAGGTGGAATAACTGGAACCGGCCACGTTGTTGGACATGGTGACGAAGAGCAGGTCGTCGTCGGCGTCGTACTGAGCCTCCAATGCGCCCGGCGCGGCGTACTTCGGCTCGCTGCGCACGGTCTCGCTGACGAAATCGGTGATTTGGAAGGTGGCGGCGTCGGCGATGAAGACGCCCTGATTGGTGACGAACAGGCGGCCCCCGCGCGGGTCAACGCTGACCTGCCCGGCTTTCGGGATGGAGGCAGTCTTCTCGCCGGTGGCGGCGTCCAGCACCAGCGTCACGCAGGCCTTGTGGTCGGCCACGTAGAGCCGCCCGCCCGCATAAGTCAGACTCGTGGACCATACCTTGTCCAGACCGGGATCCAGCACGCGCGGCCACGTGCGCAGGAGTTTCAACGACGGGACTTCCAGCG
>Ga0315291_10004791_pt1 | contig 17107 bp, 16 predicted proteins | sample YL17G12_20_MG_FD_203070 | JGI IMG/M metagenome (GOLD analysis project Ga0315291, IMG submission 203070) | Sediment microbial communities from Yellowstone Lake, YNP, Wyoming, USA - YL17G12_20 | ecosystem: Environmental > Aquatic > Freshwater > Lake > Sediment | place: USA: Wyoming | collected...
TGTGTGTTGATAGCCTTGGTGTAAGACAGACCGAAGGGCTGCATGATCCGGGCGGCCAGGTCGTCGGTATTCAGGTAGACCAGCAGATGGTAGTGTGTGGGCATGAGGCAGTAGGCCAGGATATCTACCAGTGCGGGCAGGAAGTAATGCCTGAGGCGTTTGAAGTAGCCCCAGTTCTCAGTGCAAAAGAAGATAGGCTGGCGGTTGATGCCACGATTGTACAGATGGTAGTAATGGCCGGCACGGAACTCGATCTTGCGATACGGCATGATTCGCCCCTGAGGTCCTGAGAAACCAGGTTTTTGGGAAAAACCTGGTTTCTTACTCGCCTGGTCGCTGGGCCCAGGTAGTAAGGAGTGCTTCGATCTCTTGGATTCTCGATTGCATATCCAGCCTGCGGTAGATTTCAAGGGCTTCTAGCAGCATTTGCCTGGCGACTTGTTTTTTCCCAGCGTCAATCTCAATCTGGGCCAGTCTCCGCAGTGCATCAGCGATCTCATCAAGGCGGTTTACCCGCTTGACATTGGACAAGGCTTCTTCCCAGAACTCTCTGGCTTGTTGGAGGTTACCTCGCTGGCTCGCTACACCACCCAGGATGTTCAATGAGCGCGCGACACGTTCCAGATCATTGAGCTGGCGGGCAGACGCAAGTACATCGTTACTCAACCTCCAGGCAGTATCTAGATCGCCTTGCTCTAACGCCACGTCTGCAATATTAGCGGTGACAAAGTAAACAAACTGCCTGTCTCCACTTGATCGGTAGAATGCGAGCGCTTCTTCAAACAGCCGCTTTGCGTGTTCAAGATCACCGCGCACTTGCAAAACGCGCCCCAGTTGCCGTTTGGCATGAGCAACGAATGGCTCGTTATCAAGCCGCTCGAACACAGCCAACGCTTGTACTACTTGCTCCTCCGCTGAATGCAGATCTCCCCGGTGACGACAAATCCATCCAACAGGCCATACCCGAAACATTGCAGCATAAAGTTCGTCACCCAGCCCAGTGGCTATCGCAATAGCCTGCTGGCCTAGCGCCATTGCATCGTTCCAATAGCCGCGGACCCCCATGAAGTCGTTGATACTGAAGAAGGTACTCATAGCCAGATTGGCACACTGATTCTGCCAGCACCACCGAATGATCGCCAGAAGGTTTGGCAACTCATGCTCCAATTGAGTATACCCCTCTTCGCTCCAGAAGCCACCATATTTCTTGCTGAATGCCTGGAAATACTCCGCCAGACGCTGATGGGCGGCGCGCAATGCCTCTGCCTCTCCCTTCATGTTCGCTTCGGCGAACGCCCGCGTCAACGGGTGGATACTGTACCGCCGCCGGGCCAGGTCCAGTTCGTCCGTCGCATCCACCAGCGACATCTCGACCAGTTGTCCCAATGCCTCGTCGAGATCGTAGTGGTGCACATCGCTGGCGGCCTCGATCCCCGCGCGGGAGGCGGAGGTGGCGAAAATGGGCATCACCACGAGCACCTGCCGGGCGCCGGTGGATAGCAGCCCCCATGAACGGGCAAAGATGGTGTCAAAGATGCTGCCCCGGGCCTCGTGCAGGGCTTCCAGGACGGTGTCCAGCGATTGCCCTTTCTGCTTGATTTGCCCTACCGCCCACTTGATCGCCAGCGGAGCGCCGCCCGTGGCCTGGTACAGGTGTGACAGCACCTGGTCTTCAGCGCGCTCCAGGGACGCCAACCCCAGCCGCCGGCCTTCGTTGCGGATGACGGCCAATGCCTCCGGTTCGGTCAGGCCCTTGAGCGAGATGGCCCACACGTGGCGCAGCTTTTGTTCGCGCGTGGTGATCAGCGCCTTGGACGGCTCTGGCAGGTCGTGCAGAAAGTCGCGCACCCCCTCGTCGGTGATCGTCTCCAGGTTGTCCACGATCAGCAGGTAGGGCTTTTCCTGGAGCAACTTGCGTACGGCGACGCGCTTGTCCTCGATCGGTTGCTGGGCGATGCCAGGATATTCCAGGGTACGCGCGACGGCGTCGAGCAGCGCGTTCAGGGTGAGATCGCGGTCCTTGGCCGTGGTCCAGATGAGGCCGCTGAAGGTAGGGATGCCGTCGGTTGGACCTTCGCTCCTGCTGGCGCGCAGGCACTCGTGGGCCACTTCCAGCGCCAGCACGGTCTTGCCGATGCCGCCGATGCCGTCAATGCTGACCAGGTATGGGCGTGACCGCAGCGCCTCGTAGACCCGGGCCTTTTCCGCTGCCCTGCCGATAAAGTCGGCGCGGGACGGCAGGTTGTGGGGGATGGTTGGAGAGGGTGGGGGTGGTAAAGCCGGCGGTTCTTGGCGGGGCTGCTCTGCCTTCCTGCGTCGCTTCTGGAGATAGTCCAGCACCTGTACGACGCCAGCGGCGATGCCGACGACGACTCCGATACCGGCTCCTATACTGGCGATGATCGTCCAGACGGTCATACACGCCTCTCTTAACCGCGATTGGTCTTGGTCTGTGGCGAGACCTGGTGGTGGACTGTGGCCCAGTATAGCATGCTCTGGCTCAAATACGAAATCGGTTGCCTGCAAGACAGAAACCAGGTTTCTCCCAGAAACCTGGTTTCTCTGGTTTTGACCAGCCCTCCAGAGTGTGTTATCATCTTCGCGTCCGATCTGCGAGGAGGGCTGGGAAGCATGGTGTGTCGAGGGATTCGAGGGGCTACCGGCGTGGACGCCAACGAGGCCGGGGCGATTGTGGCGGCGACGCGCGAGTTGTTGGAGCGCATCGTCGCCGCCAATGCTGTGTCGGTGCAGGACGTGGCCGCGGTGCTCTTCACCGCGACGGACGACCTGGATGCAGCCTATCCGGCCCGCGCGGCGCGCGAGATGGGATGGACGAACGTGCCGCTATTGTGTGCGCAGGAGATGGCGGTCGCGGGTAGCCTGCCGCGCTGCGTGCGGGTGTTGGTGCTGTGGAATACCGACCGCTCTCCCGACCGGGTGCGGCACGTGTACCTGGGACGGGCGCGGGCGCTGCGGCCCGACCTGGCGGAGGAATAGAGCATGATCGTGGTCATGAGGCCGGACGCGACACAGGCCCAGGTCGCCGAGGTCGTGGCCCGCATCGAGCGGGAGGGCTGCCGGGCAGACGTCTCGGCAGGCCGGGACCGCACAGTTATCGGCGTGATCGGGGACGGGCGGCTGCTGGATGGTGAGGCCCTCGAGCGGATGGGCGGCGTGGAGCGCACGTTGCCCATCCTGCGGCCCTTCAGGCTGGCCGGCCGGGATTCCCATCCACAGGACACCATCGTCACGGCCGGTGGAGTGGCTATTGGCGGCGAACAGGTGGTGGTGATAGCCGGCCCGTGTGCCGTCGAAAGCCGCGCGCAGTTGCTGGAGACCGCGTGGGCGGTCAAGGAGGCAGGGGCGCGCCTGCTGCGGGGCGGGGCCTTCAAGCCGCGCACGTCCCCCTACAGTTTCCAGGGTCTGGGCGAGCAGGGGCTGCAGCTGTTGGCCGAGGCGCGCCGGGAGGCCGGACTGCCGGTCGTCACCGAGGTGGTGGACCCCCAGGCCGTGCCACTGGTGGCCCAGTATGCCGACGTGCTGCAGGTCGGCGCGCGCCACATGCAGCACACGGCACTGTTGCACGCGGTTCGGGAGGCGCGGCGGCCTGTCCTCCTCAAGCGCGGGATGATGGCCACGCTCGAGGAGTGACTGATGGCCGCCGAGTACATTCTCTCCCGTGGCAACGACCAGGTCATCTTGTGCGAGCGGGGCATCCGCACGTTCGAGTCGTACACCCGCCACACGCTCGACATCAACGCCGTGCCGCTGCTCGAGCAACTGAGCCACCTGCCGGTGGTGGTGGACCCCAGCCACGGCACAGGCAGGTGGGACCTGGTGGAGCCGGTCGCGCGGGCGTCGGTAGCCGCCGGGGCCGATGGGCTGCTCATCGAGGTGCATCCTCACCCCGAGCAGGCGCTCTCGGATGGGGCGCAGGTGCTCACGCCAGCCCATTTTGCCGCACTCATGCAGAGCCTGCGGGCAGTGGCCGGAGCAGTGGGGCGGATGGTATGAGCCGGCTGGTGTTGCGCTCCGGGGGACCGCTGCGCGGGCGGGTGCGCGTGCCGGGGGACAAGTCCATCGCGCAGCGGGCGGTGCTGCTGGGTGCGTTGGCCGAGGGGGAGAGCCGGATCACTGGCTTTCCGCTGTCGGGTGATTGCCTGGCGATGGTGGCTTGTGTGCGGGGGTTGGGGGTTGAGGTGGAGGGAGGAGTGATGTTGGTTGTGCGTGGGCGGGGCTTGAGCGGGCTGCGGGCGCCTGCCGGGCCGCTGGACTGTGTGCGGTCGGGGACGACCATGCGGCTGCTGGTGGGGGTGCTGGCGGGCCAGCCGTTCGAGAGCACCCTCACCGGCGACCCGCAGTTGTTGCGCCGGCCGATGGGGCGCGTCGTCGTACCACTCCGCCGCATGGGGGCGGAGATTGAGACGGTGGATGGGCATGCCCCGCTCACGGTGCGCGGGCGGCCGTTGCGCGGCTGCGACCACGTGTTGCCGGTTGCCAGCGCCCAGGTCAAGAGCGCGCTGTTGCTGGCCGGGCTGTGGGCCGCTGGCCCCACCACCGTCCGCCAGCCGGGGCCCGCCCGCGACCACACCGAGCGCATGCTGGCGGCGATGGGGGCCGGTGTCGAGATAGCCGGGCTGGCGATCACGCTGAGACCAGCCTCGTCCCTTTCCCCCATTTTGCTTCATATACCCGGGGACCTGTCGTCGGCGGCCTTTCCGCTGCTCGCGGCAGCCCTGGTCCCCGGCTCGCAGGTCACGGTCGAGGGGGTGGGCGTCAATCCGACGCGTACGGGCCTGCTGGAGGTGCTGCAGGCGATGGGGACTGAAGTGGCTGTGGAGGATGACCGAGGGAGAGGGGAGGAAGGGCACGAAGCGGTGGCCGACGTGACGGTGCGGGCATCGGACCTGGAGGGTGTGGAGGTGGGGGGCGAGCGGGTCGTGCGCATGATTGACGAGTTCCCGGTGCTGGCGGTGGCTGCCACGCAGGCGCACGGCACGACGGTCGTGCGCGACGCGGCCGAACTGCGGGTCAAGGAGAGCGACCGGATCGCGACGGCGGTGGCCGAACTGCGGGCGCTGGGCGCGCAGATCGAGCCGTTGCCCGACGGGTTCGTCGTGGAAGGGCCGACCCCGCTGCATGGCGGGGTGGTCGAGAGCCATGGCGACCACCGGCTGGCGATGGCGCTGGCGGTGGCCGGCCTGGTCGCGGAGGGGGAGGTCGTGATCGAGGACGCGGACTGTATCACCGATTCCTTCCCCGCCTTCGTCGAGTTGATGCGAAGCCTGGGAGCGCAGCTCTTCACCACGGAGACACGGAGAACACAGAGTTCGTCATAGCTAAATGCAGGGGGAGACGATGCTGTACGAGAAGGATCTGACCGGCCAGATTATTGGGGCGGCGATAGAGGTTCACCGCGTGCTTGGTCCAGGCTTACTGGAGTCGGCCTATCAGGCGTGCCTGGCACGAGAATTCTCACTGCGAAACTTGCCCTTCGAACAGGAGAAGCCCCTGCCTGTTGAATACAAAGGGGCGCGAGTAGATTGTGGCTACCGCCTTGACTTCGTCGTCGCTGAGAAAGTGGTGGTGGAGTTGAAGGCTGTGAATGTTGTGCAGAAAGTGCATGAGGCTCAGTTGTTGACTTATCTGAAGCTCACTGGCTGTCGGGTGGGACTGCTCATCAACTTTAACGTGCCGGTGCTCAAAGATGGCATCAAACGGATGGTACTGTAGGCAAGATTACCGGGCAAAGGAAACACAGACAGACTACAATCTCCGTGTTCTCCGTGTCTCCGTGGTTCTTCTCTCGGTACATTATGATTGATGGACACACCAAATTGGTCGGATTGATCGGGTGGCCGGTGGAGCATAGCCTGTCGCCGGTGATGCACAACGCGGCCTTCGACGCGCTGGGCTTGAACTGGCGCTACGTCCCGTTGCCGGTGAGGCCCGGACAGGTCGAGGTGGCTGTCAGGGGGCTGGCCGCGCTGGGTTTCCGGGGCGCCAACGTGACGGTGCCGCACAAGCAGGCGATCATGCCCGCGCTCAACTCGATCGAGGTCAACGCCCGCGAACTCGGGGCGGTCAACACGCTCGTCATTGGGCAACGCACGGACAGAGCGCCGGTCATCATGGGCTGCAACACCGACGACCAGGGCTTTATCGGCGCACTGCGGCAGGGCAGGTTCGAACCGGAGGATGGGGGGCAGGCGGTCGTGGTGGGGGCGGGCGGCGCGGCGCGGGCGGTGGTCTACGGCCTGCTGTGGGCCGGGATCGGGGGAGTCGTGGTGCTGAACCGTACCCTGCAACGGGCACAGGCGCTGGTCGCGGACCTGGGCCGCCAGCCCCGGCATGCGGCCCGGCTGCGAGCGCTAGCGCTCGCGGAGGAGGTATTGCTCGAGTTGGCCCGGGCGGCAGACCTGCTGGTGAACGCGACGAGCGTGGGGATGTGGCCGCACGTAGCAGGCTCCTTATGGCCCGCAGGGGTGCCCATCCCGAGCAGCCTGACCGTGTGCGACCTGGTCTACAACCCGCTGGAGACGCGCCTGTTGCAGCAGGCCCACCGGTCGGGCGCGCCCACGATTGATGGGCTAGGGATGCTGGTGTGTCAGGGGGCGCTGGCGTTCGACCTGTGGGCGAACCAGGACCTGGATGTCAGCCAGGTGGCTGCATGGATGCGCGAGGCGTGTGCGCGAGTGGTGAGGAGGTGACGTGTTGCGATTTCTGACCGCAGGGGAATCCCACGGCCCCCGCCTCACGGCCATCGTGGAGGGGCTGCCGGCCGGGCTGGCGGTGGACGTGGAGGGGATCAACCGGGACCTGGCCCGCCGGCAGACGGGTTACGGCCGCGGTGAGCGTATGGAGATCGAGCAGGACCGGGTGGAGATTCTGGGCGGGGTGATGGCGGGCCGCACGACCGGAGCGCCGGTGGCGCTCTCCATCGAGAACCGCGATTGGGTCCACTGGCGCGACCGTTGGGCGGCGGGGGACTTGCCGCGGATGAGCGTGCCGCGCCCGGGCCACGCCGACTATGCGGGGATGGTCAAGTACGGGCTGGACGACGCGCGCCCGGTGGCGGAGCGGGCCAGCGCGCGCGAGACGGCGGCGCGGGTGGCGGTGGGGGCGCTGGCGAAACAGTTACTGGCGGTTTTCAACGTTGCCGTCGGCAGCATCGTCACCGAGATCGGGGGCGTGGTGGCAACGGTGCCGGACCTGCCGCCGGAGGCACTGTGGGCGCTGGCGGAAGCGAGCGACGTGCGCTGCCCCGACGAGCAGACGGCCGGGCGGATGAGGGCGGCAATTGACGAGGCGCGCGAGGCCGGTGATTCGCTGGGTGGCGTCTTCGTCGTCACCGCCACGGGGGTGCCGGTGGGACTGGGGAGCCACGTCCACTGGGACCGGCGGCTCGACGCACGCCTGGCGGCGGCGGTTATGTCCATCCCGGCGGTCAAGGGGGTGGAGATCGGCCCGGCGTTCGAGAACGCGCGGCGGCGTGGAACGCAAGTGCAGGACGAATTCGAATTTCTCATTTCTCATTTCTCATTCCTCACTCCTGCCCGCTCTACCAACCGCGCGGGGGGGATCGAGGGGGGGATCAGCAACGGGCAGCCGATCGTGGTGCGGGCGGCGATGAAGCCCATTCCGACGGTCCTGGCGCCGCTGCGTTCGGTGGACCTGGCCACGGGGGAAGAGGCCTCGGCCCGCTACGAACGTGCGGACGTGTGCGCGGTGCCGGCGGCGGCGGTCGTGGGGGAGGCGATGGTGGCGTGGGTGCTGGCGGAGGCGGTGGAGGAGAAGTATGGGGGGGATAGTTTGGGGGGACTGGAAGGAAAGGAGGGAAAGGAGGGAAGGGAGGGAAGGGAGGGAGGGGAAGGAGGGGAAGGAGGGGAGGGGCGAGAGGAGAGTCGGGGACGGGGAGATGGATAACCTGGTGCTGACGGGGTTCATGGGGACGGGCAAGACGGCCGTTGGCAGGGAAGTGGCCCGGCGGCTGGGGCGGCGGTTCGTGGACATGGATGCGGAGATCGAGGCGCGGGCGGGCAAGTCCATCCCGCGCATTTTTGCGGATGATGGGGAAGCGGCGTTCCGGGAGATGGAAGCAACACTGTGCCAGGAATTGAGCGCACAGGAGGGGCTGGTGATCGCCAGCGGCGGCGGGACACTGCTGGATGCTGCTAACCGGGCGTTGGTGATGGAGAGTGGGACGGTGGTGTGCCTGGCCTGCGATGTGGACGAGATCCTGCGGCGGTTGCGCGAAGGGCCCCGCTCCGGCCGGCCACTCCTGAACGTGGCCGACCCACGCGCGGAGGTCGAGCGGTTGCTGGAAGCGCGCCGCCCGGCTTACGCGACTATCCCGTGGCAGGTGGATACGACCCGCCTTTCGGTCGAGCAGGTCGCCGCGCGGGTGGTGAAGATCGTCGAGGATGTACCGCGAGACGTGGTAGAGGCGGTCCTGTGTGGGATGGGAGCCAGGATCGGGGATCGGGGATCAGGGATCGGGGATCAGGGACCAGGGGCCAGGGACCAGAGGGCACAGGGCGCGGACTGCCAATCGCAGGCCGTGGATGGCGAATCACAATCCGCAATCCGCAATCCGCAATCCGCAATCTCCAATCTCAGGGTGCTCGTTCTGCATGGCCCCAACCTCAATCTGCTGGGGCGGCGGGAGCCGGAAGTTTATGGCCGCGTGACGTTGGATGAGGTCAACGCCGCGCTGCGGGAGGCGGCGGCAGCGCGCGGGGCGGAGGTGCGTATCGTGCAATCCAACCACGAGGGGGCGTTGATTGACGCGCTGCACGAGGCGATAGGGTGGGCCGACGGCGTCCTCATCAACGCCGGTGGGTACACGCACACGAGCGTGGCGCTGCGGGACGCGCTCGTAGCGGTTGGGCTACCTGCCGTAGAGGTACACCTCTCGAACGTCTACGCCCGCGAGCACTTCCGCCACGAGTCGCTCATCGCGCCGGTGTGCATCGGGCAGGTCAGCGGGTTCGGCTGGCGCAGTTATCTTTTGGGGCTGACGGCGCTGCTGGACTACCTGGAAAGAGCGGGAAGGCGAAGAGATCACGGGACCGCCAGTTCCGCCATCATGTGAGAGATGAACCAGGAGCCGTTCCCCGTCAGGCGCAGGTTAGAACACGGATCAGCAGGACTAATGGATTCGACCAGGGCTGATTCCTGCCAGCGGCGGAAGAGCACTTCGGCGCGCTCCTGGCCCAGCACGTCGGCGAACAGGCCTGGAGGGATGCGCGCCGACAGGAGGGCGACCTCCAGCGAGTGCAACTGGTTTTCGAGCGCATTCCGCCGCAGCCCACCTTGCAGCCCGGGGAAGGCCGGGGTGACGCTCTGGCAGTACGCCTTGTACTCCGGGTGGCGATAGTGGTAGTCGCCGAAGACGCCGTCGGCGATGGTGCCCAGCGCCAGGCAATCCTCTCCCCGCTCCGGGAAGGTAAAGTAGAGATTGGTGTCGCGCGCGCGTGCCAGATGGTTGAACAGCGTTTTCCGGTAGCCCAGGGAGATGAGCAGACGCGAGGCGGCTTGCGTCAGGAGGTAGTTGGCCAGGCGCTGGCGACCGGCCAGACCGTACTGCTCGGCGAACCGGCGATTGCGCGAAGAGAGTTGCAGTTCGTACAGCGAGAAGCCGTCCACGCCCACCGTCTCCAACGCGTGGACGTCGGCCAACGCCCCTGCCAGCGTCTGGCCGGGCAGGCCGAGGATGAGGTCTACGCTGACGATCCAGCCCAGGCTCACCGCTGCGGCGATCTTGTCCAGTACGGTGGCCGCGTCTTCCCGCCGGTGGATGGTCCGCCGCACGTCGTCCTGGAGGCTCTGCACGCCGACGTGGAGGCGGGTGAAGCCCAGGCGGTGGAGGGCGGAGACTATGCCGGGGGTGAGTTCCGACGAGGTGGATTCGAGCGCCCACTCAGTCTGCGGGCCGGTGCTAAAGTTCTCGCGGATGTCCTGGACCAGGCGGGCGAACGGCTCCTCGCCCAGGAAGGTGGGGGTGCCCCCGCCAAAGTGAACCGTGGAGACGGGCCGGTGGGCTAATGTGCCCAGCCCGCTCCACAGGCGCATCTCCTGTGCCAGCAGCGCCAGGTAGCCCTCGACGTGCCGGGCCCGGTATTGCAGGAGGGGGAAGGAGTAGCAGTCGCAGAAACTGCACCGGTTGGCGCAGAAGGGGATGTGAACGTAGATGCAGAATGGGCGGGTGAGTTCGATGCGGCTCGCGTCCTGGCGCAGCGCTGCCCAGGCCTGCTCGCCGGTGTCGGTGAAACCGCGCCTGGCCCACACCGGGAGGGGCAGGCGACGGTCTTCGATGCAGTAGGGGGGCCGCAGGGCCAGCCACTGGCGCCGGATCCCCTCGACGTCAACCTCTGCTGAGGCCGAAGCGGATGCAAGGGATGTACTCATCCCCTGCATCCGGAAGAAATCATCGAAGGATGGTGGTTCCATAGACGGTTCCCCTGGCTGCCCCTGCGCTTATGCCCGCGGCCCACAGGCGGTCGGCGGTTTCGCGTAGGATGGCGTAGGCGAGCGCTTTTTGCATGAGGCAGCGGAAGGATGGGGGGGTATGCTCCCTTGCCCCTACGGGGAGAGGGTTGGGGTGAGGGGCGGTGTCCAGCGGGCAGCGGTCGGGGCATTCCCGCACGCAGTGGTAACGGTTGAAGCAGTCCGCGCAATAGGCCGGAGCGACGTCCAACTGCTGGCGCAGCGCCTGCACGCGGGGGTGATCTATCCCGAAGCACCCGGTCTCACGGTTCAGGGCGCCGATGGTAACACCCCTGGCCTCGACCTGGGGAGCGCCGGTGACCTTGAAGCAGGCGGTGGCCATGTCGCCGGGGACCAGGTTGAGCGTGTGCCGGAAGACGTGGCAATAGGGGCCGTGGATCGCGCCAGGGCGGCTGCCCGAGGTCATCAGGAGGATGCCGTGTTGGCCGGCGATCGCGCGGGCTTGCAGGAAATGGGCGACGAACTCGCCGGCCTGGTGAGCAGCCAGCCCGCTGGCGGGGGTGGTTCTTCCGCCCAGGTAGACCGGCTCGAAATGGATCTCCTCAGGTGAGAATTGGTGGCAGGCGTAGTCGGCGATTTCAGCCTGGCGGTGGAGCGTCGCGGCGGTGATGGTGGTGCGCAGGTGGTACGGGCAGCCTTCGGCCTGCAGGATACGGGCGGTGCGCTCCACCACGGGCGCGGTCGCCCGGCCGTTGATGCGCGGCCGCTGGCGATTCTGAATCTCCGGTGGACCGTCGCAGGAGAGGCCGACCAGGTCAAAGTGGCGGGCCAGCCAGGCCGCTTTCTCCTCGGACATCACGCCGTTGGTGGCGACGTAGCGGAAGAGGCCGACGCCGTGCGCAGTGGCTGCCTTCTCGAGTAGGACCAGCGCCTGCTCTACCTGCCGGCGGTCGAGGGTGGGCTCGCCGCCCCCGTGAAAGACCCCGTAGAGCGGGCGTCCCTTCCGTTGGCAGTTCCCGGCGACGACCTCCGCGGCGGCGGCGATGGCTGGCAGTCCCAACCGGGGGGCCGGCGCTGGCAATGGATCGGTGTGGCAGTAGACGCATCCCAGGTTGCACTCGTTGTTCATGTACAGGGTCAGGCATTCCGGGCTGAACGGTTCCTCCTGCCAGCGCCGGGCTTCGGCGATGGCCTGGTCGGCTCGCTGCCACAACTTCGCTTCCCAGGTCACCTCCCGGTCCTGCTGTCCCTCTGAAAACGGCCCAGGCAGGTTGGCACCCCCGGAGTCCCCGACTTGTCGGGGGCAGTTTCTGTCATTCCGAGGGCCGGTTCTGTCATTCCGAGCGCAGTTGCTGTCATTCCGAGCGCAGCGAGGACTCCCCCCCCCCTGAGCAAGTATAGCGGCCTCGAACCGCGCCGCGTCCGTCCATTCGGCCACGCACAGGCAGCCTGGCGCGTAGAACATGGCATACTCGGGGCGATCCCAGCGGAAGATGGGCCGTCCGGCGGCCCCTACTGGCCTGAAGGCTGCGGCTTCTGCGAGCAGGGGGAAATCAGCAGACACGGAGAATCGTCCTACCTCTCGGGCACAGGGGGATCTTTCGGGAAACAGACCTGGCGCTCGACCAGGGAAAGGAACAGGTCTCGGGCGTGGGCAAACGCCCGGGCCTCGTCCCAACCCATTTCCTGTGCCAGGCGCTGGCCGATTTCTTCCAGGGTATGCTGGCCGGTGAACATGTCGAACACAAGCGTGTTCTCTTTCGCCGTTGGAAAGAGCCTCAGCATAGACCCGGCCTTCCTGCTCCGGCTCCAGGTGTGGCCCTGGTCCACCGACACCTCGCAATCCGGGTTCAGCATGGGCTTGATGGTAGCCAGTTGGGGGTCGGGCAGGTTGCCCAGGTCAGACAACCGGAAGCCCTGCCCCCCCTGGAGGGAGCCGCGAAAGACGATGCCCTCCTGGAAGAGGGCGCGGAAGAACGCGCGCCGGCTGCACTTGAAAGACAGGTCACGGCGAGAGTCTGTCATGTGGGGTCAATCTCCTCCCGATACGACTTGCCGGAATTTCTCCAACCGCTCCATCAAGACCGGGTCTTCGATGCTGACCCACGCCAGCGGGCAGGTAGCATAGAACGCGCTGAACCGTTCGACGCAGCGGGCTGTCCAATCGTCCAGCGACGCGGGTGGAGCATCGCTGGTGAAAGTATACAGCCCCCCGATGTGCTCGTAGCGCGGGAAGGGGGCGGGGCCGCCGGACACCCGATCCCTTTCGGTTAGGGGAAAGCCGCACGCCAGCCCGCGCTCCTGCAGGAACTCGAGCGCGGCGACGAGCGTGTCTTTCTCCGGCATGATCAGGGCTGCCGGCTGGTGCAGGGCGTAGGGATGGCTGGCCACCGCTTCCTCCTGGTAGGGCAGGCGCGCAAAACTCGGCATGCCGGGCGGAAAGCGCACCGGAGATAGCCAGAAGGCCGGGTTGGTGATAGTCGGGCCACGCCTGGGGGTAGGGTAGCACAGGCAGACGCTCGATCCACTAAAGCGGCGATCCATGTCCTCCAACCAGGGCTCGCAGTCTTCCTGGACGAAGAGGTCGTGGTCAATGAACCATAGTCCCTCGTGGTCGCCCAGCAGTTCGCGGGCGACGGTTTCCCGCACGCGCCAGTCCTCCGCGCTGCGGTCCGGCGGATAGGGCAGCTCCTGGACGCCGGGCGGCAGGTGCGCCCGGAAACGCGCTTTCTGCACCTCTGGCTTGCCGGCCTGCACGACGTAGATGGTGCGGTCCCGCGTGTGCCTGGCCAGGCTGTGCAGGCTGGCCAGCCCCAGGCAGTTGGACCACCACGAGATGACGACTACATCACTCCTCATAATCTCTCGAAGGCGATCCATCTCCCACGGTCGTGGAGGGAGAGAGGGGCAGTCCTGGCGAGGCGGGCGAAGTTGTAGCCGGGAACCTGCTGGCGCATCTGGCCAAGCGAGTCCAGATGGAAAAAGTGTACCTCGTCGCCCCGCCAGGCACAACCACACTCGCACGTTTGGTCCCCCACCAGCCGCTCATGGGGGGCCAGTACCAGGGGGGCCAGGCTGCGCCGCCGGCCACGGAGTTGCCTGAGTTTGCTCTGCAAGGAGCAGTCGTTCACTGCCAGGGGCAGGCCCTCGGCCTGGACGCGCTTCATCACGGCCAGCGTCAGCGTGCGGCTCTCGGGGTGGATCTCGGTACGGTGGCCATCGGTCGTGACGACCGCCCGCCGCGCGCCGGCCAGAGCAGCCGAGTTGGTGCCCGGTTCGTACATCAGTTCGTGCAGATTGAGGAACCGCACGCCCGCCGCGCTCCAGGCCGCCAGGGAAGACAGGAGTTGGGGAGCATGGTCGGGAATGGCGGGAATTTCGACCGTCACGTGCGGCATGAAGCGAGCGGCCGCCGCTATGTTTCTCATGACGGTGGGATGATCGTAGCCGGTAGCGGCCGCATTGAAGCGAATCTCGTCAACCCCCAGTTCCCCCAGTCGCCGCAACGGCTCCTCGTCGGCCAGCAGCCCGTTGGTATAGACCCAGTAGTACCGGTCTGGGTAGTGGCCTTTGAACCAGGTGACCCACCCGAGCAGGCCCGGCACGTCCGTGAAAGGCTCGCCGCCGGAGAAACTGACGCCGGTGATGTGGGTGCGGGCATACTGCTCGGCGATCTGCTCGGGCGTTCCGCCAAAGACCGAACCGGCATACTCCCTGGGGATGGCGTGTGGGCTGTAGCAGAACTCACAGTTCAGGTTGCACGCCATCGTGGTAAAGATGCAGTCCCAGGTCCCCTCCTTGCAAGCCCGGCAGCCGAGGGAGAGGTCGTGGAGATAGAGGATTTCGCCGCCGGCTTCAACCGTAACGTCGCAGACCTCCCGTCTGGCGCGGGATACATGGTCTGTCCAGTTCTGCTGCAGCGTTTCGAGGTTGGAAGGTTCTTCCTGCTGGAACCGGGTGGCCTCTTCGTAGATAGCCCTCAGGCGGGCGGGCAACGAGTCCATCGAGATGGGTACCATGATCCCTCAGCATCCTATCGGTGTCAGAACGTGCGCATCAGTTGCGCTTCCTGTGGGTTCATCCCCTGCCCCCGCCAGAGGCCATCCCCGGCCATGATGTACCACAAGAGGGTCTGGGCCGTGATCTGGCGGTTCATCTCGCAGCGAGCGCTGGCGCCGGGATGGTCCCCTGCTTGGGCGTAGAAGGAGCGGGTGTAGCAATCGCCAGCACAGTGCCAGTAGCAGAAGCAGTCCCGGCAGGCGGCTCGCTTTTCTTCCAGGTAGGCCAACAGGGCCTCGCGAGCCTGGTGGTCTACCACGACCTGGGAGTCCACGATGCGGCCAATGGTGGACATGGCTGCCAGGGGGTGATTGTCTCCGGCGACCTCGTAGCAGACCACCAGGTTGCCGGCGGCGTTGACGACGAGCGCGCCGTAAGGAGCCGTGCAGAAAGTCGAAGCCACCAACCAGGGGCGGGCGCCGGAATAGGTCAGTCGCCGGCCAGCCCGTTGCGCGACCTCGAAGGCTTCCATGAAGGCTTCTATGAAAGCCGCGCTTTCTTCCTGGGTGGGCCCCTGGTGTTCACCCCGGCGGGTGTTGAAGGCCGGCTCGACCTGCATTCCCTGGCAACCGGTCTCCTCGCAGATGAAGCGCACGTCTTCTGACAACCGTTCCTGCCAGGGAGCGGTGGCCGTCATGCGGATGCCGTAGGAGAAGCCGGCTTTGTCGAGGGCCCGGATGGTGCGCATAACGGCCTTGAACGAGCCCCGTCCGGAGGCGGAGGGCCGCTGGCGGTCCTGCGTCTCCTGCTGCCCGTCGAACGAGATGCTGAGGGTATCTATGTTGTGGAGGATCCACTCGCGCTGGCGAGCGGTCCACACGCCGTTGGTGACCATCGAGGTACGGCAAGGCAAGTCCTTCGTGCGGGCGTAGGCAGTGGCGGCCTGCACGGTTTCCCAAACTTGCACAGGCTCGCCACCACCGTGGAAGGTGAGTTCAAAGTGTGGCTGCTTGAGTTCCGCGCTACTGTGGGCCACGGTGTCAATGGCCGCCCGGGCCAGTTCGAGCGAGAGGTCCTGTACCGGCCCCTCCCCACCGGCGGCGTAACAGTACGTGCAGCGCAGGTTGCAGCGGTTGGTCAGCAGCAGCACAACGGAGGTGGGACGAAACGCATGGTCCGGCGGCGGCAGGGGCGGCGGGTCTGGCTCCAGGAAGCCGATGGTACGGAGGAACGCCATTACCTCTTCGGGTGCGCTGGCCTCGGAGGGAGACTCCAGGCTCGCCAGGTTCACCACCAGGTCGGCCATAGCCCGATTGCCCACGCAGGCCAGTTGCAGCCGTGGGCGGTAGAGGATGAACTTGTCCTCTACCGGGATCGCGAAGGCTTCCATATATTCCCTTGTGTCACCGCGGTCTGCCCGTGCTGACTCAGCAAGGATACCAGTAGTGGATGCGGTCACAGGTGCAGTGCGGGTTGCAGGAACAGTGGCCGTGGCAACTGCACACGCCGTAGCACGCGCAAGGCGTCGCGGTAGGTGTGGAGGTAGGCGTGGGCGTGGGTTGCCTAAACACGATTGGCAAATACCTGCAATTGCTCTCCACTTGATCCAGGCAGAAGCCCCACTCTGGCGACTCACTGGAAGCTCTTTCGAGCTCTACCCGGACCTCTATGCCGGGCACCGGATTCGACCAAAGGCCAGAGGCATAACTACCTGTGATGCGCTGGCGTTCTTGCCCTCCGCTGTCCTTGAGGACGATATAGTCGCCTGATGCCAATTCCAGTCGTGAGAAATGCACGCGCGTGCTCAGCGCAGTCGAGTCTGGATTGATCACCGCAGGCCAGGCCTGAGACGTGTCCGGGTAAGGATGGCCTGACTCGATGATGCACCCATTGAGCACAACAAATGGGCCGGAAGCGACCGGGGCAGGGTGATCGGCCACTTGTAGGCGCCAACTGCTCCGGTAGGTGTCGAGCTCAGCCGGAGCCATCATGTCCACTTTGACGTTGACGGTCTCGCCGGGGGCGATGTCGGGCACGGTGACCGAGGCCGGTGCTTGCAGTTGGTCGCCTCGGATGTGCCCATCCGCGTTGGCCAGGTGCAGCGTGGCCCCCTTGCACCAGGCAGCCTGGCTCTTGTTTGTGAACCGCCAGGTCTGGGCGAAGGACTGGGCGGGTTGTACCGCCATCATCACCGGTATCGCCATGTCCAGCATGATCGAATCGCCCACCGCCGCCGCCGTGCCTGGGGCCGCTTCTCCAGATTTGTCTGTGGCGACCATGGCGGCGGCGGTCACCGCGGCCGCGGCTGTGGCCGTGGCGGCCAGGAACTCGCGCCGGCCGAATTTCCATCCCGTGAGCCCCTTGTTCACGCTGTATACCTGGGGTTCTTCTTCCGTCCCTTCTCCCGGTCGCGGTTCTTCTGCACTCTTCGGATGTATGTCATCCGCGTTGTCTTTGATCTCTTCCGTCATGGGCAGGCTCCTTTCGCCGCTATTATACCCAGTTCAGGCTGGCCGGCAATTCGTCAGGACGGCTCGGGAGTGACGATTGATCGTAGGAATTCAGGCCACCAGCGTTGTTTCCTTGCGCCGGTACTGTCTGGGGGACGGGTGAAAGTCGGCCCAGAAATCGTCCCAACGATCGCTCAAGATGGCGGCTC
>Ga0315291_10004792_pt1 | contig 17107 bp, 19 predicted proteins | sample YL17G12_20_MG_FD_203070 | JGI IMG/M metagenome (GOLD analysis project Ga0315291, IMG submission 203070) | Sediment microbial communities from Yellowstone Lake, YNP, Wyoming, USA - YL17G12_20 | ecosystem: Environmental > Aquatic > Freshwater > Lake > Sediment | place: USA: Wyoming | collected...
CTAACCAAAGCTGAACTACGACCCCGACTCAACTACCTATCACTCTTTGAACCCGCAACCTTCCCGCCACAGGCGGGACGTTCTAACCAAAGCTGAACTACGACCCCGGCGAATTAGTGAGAAAGTGATTAGTGATAGAGTGATTAGAGAAATGCTTATTCACTTTTTCACTCTATCACTTTATCACTTCCCTTGGGCGGTACTGGGATCGAACCAGTGACCTTCTGCGTGTAAGGCAGACGCTCTGAACCAGCTGAGCTAACCGCCCCAAAAAGAAAGTGAGAAAGTGATTAGTGATAAAGTGATTAGAAAAATATTTAATCACTTTTTCACTATATCACGATATCACTTACTTGGATCGACTCTTTCACTAAAAAATTCAAATCTCTTTTCAAAGAACCGGTAAAAAAACTCCAATTTTCGAACCTTATTTAACCAAACAATTCAAAAGTAAAGGTCTTCTGACCTTACTTTTTATTTATCGGATTTGGCTTGGTCTCCGTCGGAGGGATTTTCCCCTTTTTCGGTTCGACTTCGAGCTTTTTTTTCTTCTTCTCCCCAATTAGAATCGAGATGGGAATTATCACACAATATCCCAGAACTAAAAGTATCGGGGCTAAGGTTATAGACCCCATTCCCAAGGCTATATACCCGATCACTATTATCAATATCCCAATACCAAACCAGGTGTAATTTCTGGAGGTGAAGGGAAGTACCTGTTTCGCTTTAGGCTTGGGTATTTCTTTTTTAGGTTTCTTTGCTTTGTCTTGAGCCATTTTTTAACCTTTTTTTCTAATTTAATAATAAATTACTTTAAGTCAAGTAAAACTTATCACAATTTTCTTATCGTGCGAGCACTATCCAAGTATTTATCGGCTGCCACAGAGGTTCCGATGATAAAGAACAAGATCATATTATCTATGGCATCGGTATAAAAACATTGAAATTGCGAAGCCAGCCAATAGGCGGAAACCACAACCAAACCAGCCAAAAGAATGGGCTTTGCGTTTTGGTCCACCGATTTTTGATAATTCCTTTTTAAGTTTAACCAGCAGAATGCCCACATCCATAAAAACGCCAAAAAGGCAAAAATCCCAGCATTAACCGCCACATTCAAGAAATCGTTGTGCGCATGCCCAAAAATTTGGGATTTGACTGTTAGATATTTTTCATAGAAATAGTTAAAATTGCCAAAACCTATACCAAAAATCGGATGGTCTAAGAATATTCTAAGGGATGTAGACCAGACGATTGTCCTCAAATCCGCTTCGGAAAGCTTGGTTGTAACTAAAGGTTTAAATCTGAGAAAAATATCCGGATCTACAAAATAGATAAAGATAAAGTAGGATAAGACTAAGATCAATTCATTTCTTTTATTTTTCCCTTGGCTGAAGATGAAAAAGATGATAAATCCGAAAATCTGAACCAATTGTGTCCCTCGGGTATAGGAAAATAGATTCCCGGTTAAAATAAAAAGCGATGCCAAATAATAGAGATTTCTCTTTTTACTATTCGATTCAAAAGCAGCTAAACAGAAGCTGGTCAAGCTTACTACCATAGCATAAAAACCATAGGTTAAAGGGATGCTGAAGTTTCCTAAAGAACGGAACTTGTTGGTTCCAGGTAGCCGGTATTCCTCCATCGGCCTATGGTGAAAAAAAACCTGACCGGTATAATGTTGGTAAATGGCATAAAAAGCTACGATAACTGAGATGAAGATTATTATATCCAGAAGTTTTCGGCTGAATTTCTGTTCATCTAAATTGTTTACCAGAAGGAAAAAAACCAGCAAGAGCCATTCATCCACAAAGGAAACTAAGCTTTGTTTCACATTATAAGAAAAAATTATAGAGAGAGAAACCGTGCCCAAATAAATAAGGATGGGCTTATCCCAGAAAGAGCTTTTCCAGAAGAAATTTTTTCTTTCGAAAAACTTTGAAATCCACCCTAAAATAGCCAAGCCCAGCCCGATCTGAGCTCCGGCGATGGAAAAAGGGGAGAGGATGGCAAAAATAATAAGGCCGAATTTAAAAAGATCTTGAGAAGAGAATTGGGGATGAGACATTTATTCAAAGTACCCGCATATTGCGGGATAATTTGCCTTTATTGAAAATTTTTCTCAACCAATTGGACAACGATATGCCCAACAGTTATGTGAACCTCCTGGATTCGCTGGGTATGGTTTGAGGGTACCACAAAAGAAAAATCGACCAAATCTAAAAGTTTCCCTCCTTTTTTCCCCAAAAAAGCCGTAGTTTTAATCCCCATCTTTTTAGCGGTCTTTGCTGCTTTCAAAAGATTAGGTGAATTGCCAGAGGTAGAGATTAGGACCAAACAATCATTTTTTTTCCCTAAAGCCTCAATCTGCCTGGAGAAAATCGATTCGAAACCAAAATCATTGGCTGCCGCAGTGATAATGCAAGGGTTGACCATCAGAGCCATAGCTGGTAAAGCTTTTCTTTTTGATTGGGAGGTCAAACGAACCACTAACTCCCCGGCAATATGCTGAGCGTCAGCAGCTGAGCCGCCATTGCCACACAACAAAATCTTCCCCCCATTTCTTATACAACCTGACCATATCTCAGAGATCTGGACAATCTTTTTCAAAAATTCATCCGATTTTATCTTTTGTTTCAAATGGATGCTTTTTTCAATCTGAGATCTGGCAACATGTAGGGGCACATTGCAATGTGCCCCTACCTTCTCATTTCGTTTTACCATATATTCCCTCTTCAAAATGACCCCATTGACTATCATAAGTTTTACTTTGAATCCTCTCGGGATTTTCCCGGTCGAATTTCCATTGTAAGGGATTATAAAGGATATATTCCCGGATCTTGTTCAATTCATCCTCGTTTCTGATAATATGTTCATAATAATTCCTTTGCCAAATGGCTATACCGGGTGATTTACGAATTCTATTTATATATTTAGTTGATTGATATTTAAAATAACCAATTACATGCTCCAACGGCCGTTTTTGTTGTAGGGGCAGGGTTTCCCTGCCCTCTATATAGGGCGGGGTAACCCCGCCCCTACAGTTTATATCAATCATAATAATACCGTGCAAATGGTTCGGCATAATAATATACTCATCCAAATGAACATTACTAAAATGACTGGGTATCTCTATCCAAAATTGATTGATGATTTTTCCAATATCCGACAATTCCATTTTATCACTGAGAATATTTCCAAATATAGGCTTCTGATTTTTTGCACATATTGTTACAAAATACGCCCCCACCTGCGAATAATCGTATCCCTTTAATCTAATAGACCGACAATGATGTTTTTCCGCAGGGGAGTTAAATGGAACGCCCCTTACATCCGCAACCGCAAATATCTTTTCGCTTTTCTATAGCCAACCATTTATTTTGTGGGATTCCAGACATATTTCCCTGTCTTGTTAATATAGCCCCACTTATCTCCCATCTTTACCCTTGCCAATCCTCCTAAAAAGCCCCAGGCATCATCAAATTGTGGATTGATGACTACCTTCCCGGTTCTGTCTATGTAGCCGTACTTATTGCCAATCTTCACATTTAACAATCCCTCAGAAAGCATCCCAGCATCATCGAACTGCGGTTTGATGACTATCTTCCCTGTCCTGTCAATATAGCCATATTTATCTTTTATCTTTATCCTTGCCAGCCCATTCCCCTCGGAACCGGTCTTGGTATCATCCAATTGAGGATTTGTAACCACCTTCCCCGTTTTGTCATATGCAAAACCTTCGATAAAGGGCCCAGCTTCATCAAATAACGTGTCGATTACCAATTTTCCTGTCGTATCTATATAGCCCCACTTCTGGTCAATTCTGACCGGCGCCAGCTCTTGGGAAAATGAGCCTGTTTCATCAAATTGCGGATTGATGATTACTTTCCCCGTCTTATCGATATATCCAAACTTGTCACCTATCTTTGCCTGGGCTAACCCTTCCTGAAAGACCCAGCTAACACCAAACTGAGGCTTTATAACTATCTTTCCTGTCTTGTTTGTATAGCCCCACTTGTCACCAATCTTTACACCCGCTATCCCATCGGAAAAGCACCAAGCCATATCAAATTGAGGCTTAATTACCATCTTTCCTGTTTTGTCGATATAGCCCCATTTGTTGTTGATGCTTACACATGCAAGACCCTCTGAAAATTTTCCGGATTTATCAAATTGCGGCTTAATTACTATCTTTCCTGCCTTGTCGATGTAGCCCCACTTATTACCCATCTTTACCTCGGACATCCCTTCAGAAAAGCCCACAGAAGCATTATCAAACTGCGGTTTGATGGCTATCTTTCCAGTCGTGTCGATATAGCCCACCTTGTGATCCTGCTTAAAAGAAAATAATATGGTTGATTCTAAAGTTTTCTGTTCACCTCCTGACTTCATAGTTTTCTGCTCTTGGCTACATGAGATTGAAGTTAAAAGAGCAAGGCAGAGAAAGAAAGAGTTTAATATCTTCATTTATCACCTCCCGGTGTTTTCAAAACACCCTGTTAAGATTGTTATAAGATATTTTCATTTAAAAGCTCTTGTAAAGGTTTTAGCTGAATGCTTCCTTCCATGTGAGACTTAACAATATGTAAGGGCAGGTTGCAATGTGCCCCTCCCTTCTCATTTCGTTTTACCATATATTCCCTCTTCAAAATGACCCCATTGATTAGCGTAGACTTTATCCAAAATCCTCTCGGGATTTTCCCGGTCGAATTTCCATTGTAAGGGACTATAAAGGATATATTCCCGGATCTTGTTCAATTCATCTTCGTTTCTGATAATATGTTCATAATAATTCCTTTGCCAGAAAGAGATGCCTGATGTATCGCACATTTCGTTGATTCGTTTTGTGGAAACGGTTTTGAATGCCCCGACCAAACGACCCAATGGTTTGCGTTTAGCATTTGTAGGGGCGGTTCGCGAACCGCCCCTACATTTATCGTTAATTACAATGATTCCATGTAGATGACTGGGCATGACGATCCATTCGTCTAAAATCACATATTCATATCGTCTAAACAACCATTCCCAGCAATCCACCACAACCAGCCCGATGTCGTTCATTTGCATTTTCCCATCTAGAGCGTCTCCTAATAGACATTCCCTACCCCTGACACATACGGTCACAAAATACGCCCCTGCCTGAGAATAGTCATATTCCTTTAACCGTATTGACCGGCGGTGGTGTTGTTCTTTAGGTAGCACTTTTTGTATGAATTAAGCAATTATGCGTTCTTTACGATGGATCGCCTGGGCAAACTCCTTTAATATATCCTCATTCGGATTTTTCTCTAAAGCATTTCCGATAACCACAAAACTTGCACCATTTTTTACTTTTGAGCCAGCTTGTTCCGGAGTTTTTACTCCACCTCCAACTATGATGGGTATCGAGATAAATTCTTTCACTTTTTTAACTATCTCATCTGGGACTGGATTTTCTGCCCCGGAGCCGGCTTCTAAGAAGACAAATTTCATTCCCAGATACTGGGCGGCCAAGGCATGGGCGCAGGCTATGTCTGGTTTATCCTTGGGGATCGGCTGGGTGTCGCTCATAAATTGAACTGCGGTTCTTCGACCCGATTCGATTATCAAATATCCGGTGGGAATCGGCTCCAAGCCAAACTCTTTTATCAGGGGGGATGCCTTAACCTGCTCCCCGATCAACAGCTGAGGATTTCTGCCGGAAATCAAAGATAAAAATAGTATGGCATCTGCATATTTAGAGACCTGATAAGCGTTCCCGGGGAATATGATGACTGGCAGGGAAACTGCCTGTTTTAAAGTCTTTACCGCCTCATCGAATTTATTAGATAAAAGCAAACTGGAGCCGATCAAAAATCCATCTGCTCCACTTTTTTGAGCTTTCAAACCGAGTTGTCTAATTTTATCTGGTTCCAGCCGATCAGGATCGACCAAAACCAAAAACCCAGCCCCTTTAGTCTCAACAATCTCTTTTAGTCTTTGATAGATGGTCAAAAAGGTCCTTTTGAATATTAATTATGAGAGTTATTTACGTAGTGCGAGGCTTTCAGCCTCGCCTGGTGACCCTGAAAGGGTCGCACTACTGAATGCTATTTCAACATCCTTTTCACAATCTTAGGCAGATCTTTTAATGCCTCATCCAATTTTGAAATATCTTTCCCTCCAGCCTGAGCCAAATGCGGTTTTCCACCACCAGTGCCCCCAGTTAGTTTGGCTACCTCTTGGACAATATCCCCAGCCTTTAACCCCTTTTCTTTAATCAAATCATCTGTTACCACCGCCACTAAAGCAATTTTTTTATCTATTATCCCAGCTAAAACCCCTACAGTCGATTTTAATTTTTCTCTTAAAGCATCAGCCAATTCCAACAAAGCCTCTCTGTTTTCAATCTCCTCCTGATGTGAGATTATCTTTATTCCATCCAACGTTATAGCCTTTTTATATAGCTCCTCAATTTTATCCTTAGCTGATTTCGCCTGCGCCTTCTTAATTTTTTTCTCCAGCAATTTATTCGTTTCTAAAAGCTCCTCCACTCTTTTTACTATCTCTTCACCTTTTACCCTCAAAACTTCCTCAAGCTCATCCAAAATCTCTTTTTGTTCTTTAACTAACCTGTATGCCGCCTCGCCGGTAATCGCTTCTATTCTCCTCATCCCGGAAGCTATACTGGTCTCGGAGATTATCTTAAATAGCCCGATCTCGCCGGTATAATTGACGTGGGTTCCACCACAGAGCTCCATCGAATAATCCCCCGCCTTGACCACTCTGACCTTATCCCCATACTTCTCCCCAAAAAGTGCCGTAGCACCCATCTTTTTAGCCTCATCAAAATCTTTAACAAAAGTGTCAACTTTCAGATTCTCCCAGATCTTACAGTTGACCAGATATTCTATTCTCTCCAATTCTGCTACATCTAAAGCTTTGAAATGAGTGAAATCGAACCTCAGCTTATCCGGAGACACTAAAGAACCGTGTTGATTAACATGCTCACCTAAGGTCTGTTTCAATGCCTTATGTAGAAGATGAGTAACTGTATGATTCCGGGCAATAGATTTTCTTCTTTCCAAATCAACTTTAGCCCAAACCTCCTCTTTTTTTATCTCTCCTTTTTTCAACTTCCCCAGATGAGCGATTTTATCCTGTTTGGTTCTGATTGTATCTAAAACATCTATTCCAAAACTTTCTCCAATGATTTTCCCGGTATCTCCAATTTGACCGCCGGATTCAGCATAAAAAGGGGTCCTTTCCAAAAAGATAATATAATTATCATTCTCTTTTTTCCAGTCAACTAACTTGGTTTTAAATTCCGGATATGTATAACCAACAAAAGCCCTTTCAGAATCTATTTCCACCTCAGTAGTAGCATCAGCCGCAGAGTCTAAAGCCACCTTAACTTCCTTGCTTCTTTCCCTTTGTTTTTCCATCTCCCTTTCAAACCCTTCCATATCCACAGTTAGTCCCTTTTCTTTTGCCATTACCTGAGTCAAATCAATCGGAAAGCCGTAAGTATGATAAAGCTTAGCTGCTTCTTCACCTGGTATAACCTTACCCCCTTTTCTTATGATCTTCTCTGCCACCTCCTCAAAATGCTCAATACCTGAATCTAAGGTTTCATCAAATCTTTCCTCCTCAGATTTTATCACTAAGGCGATGTGCTCCTTTTTAGCCGAAAGCTCCGGATAGGTCTTTCCCATAATATCCACAACCACTGAAGATGGCTTATAAATGAAAGGTTTATGCATACCCAGAATCCTGCCATGTCTTGCCGCTCTTCTTAATATTCTTCTCAAGACATATCCCCTCCCCTCATTGGAAGGGATAGCTCCATCAGCAATGGCAAAGCTCAAACTCCGGATATGGTCAGCAATCACTCTAAAAGATTCACCAAGATTTAGGTCCGTTTTCCGTTCACCGGTCAGCTCCTCAATTCTATCAATGATCGGCTTGAACAAATCTGTCTCATAATTCGAATCCTTCCTCTGTAAAATTGCGGCAAGCCTTTCAAATCCCATCCCAGTATCTACATTTTTTGCCGGCAGATCAGATAATTTTCCATTTTCATCTCGATAGTATTGCATAAAGACTAAATTCCAGACCTCGATTACTCTGCCGCAGCCGCAGTTCACCCCACAGTTGGGTTTGGAACAGCTATATTCTTCCCCCCGGTCATAATGGATTTCTGAACAAGGCCCGCAAGGACCCACCTCCGCCATCTCCCAGTAATTTTCCTTTTCATCGAACCTTAAAACTCTACCTTTAAAAATATCTGTGTTCTCATACCAGAGCCTTTCTGATTCGTCATCTTCTATGAAAACTGTTGCCCAGAGCTTTTCCTTGGGTAGTTTGCACACTTCGGTCAAAAACTCCCAGGCATAAATTATCGCCTCTTTTTTAAAATAGTCCCCAAATGACCAGTTCCCTAACATCTCGAAGAAGGTATGATGAAAAGTATCTTTACCCACTTCCTCCAAATCATTATGTTTGCCCGAAACTCTGATGCATTTCTGTGAAGAAGCGGCTCTTTTGAAATTCGCCTTCTTTTTCCCGGTTAAAATATCCTTGAACTGATTCATCCCCGCATTGGCAAAAAGCAAAGTGGGATCATCCTCCGGGACCAAAGAGGAACTGGGAAAAATCTTATGACCTTTCTCTTTAAAAAACCTTAAAAATTCTTCTCTGATTTTGTCACTTTTCATCAGCTTTTCAACCCTATTCTTCCATCTCCCCCCAATCACTCAAGGCTTCCCTTGCCACGTTATACGAAAACCCTCGTCTCAGAAGAAAATCGAAAATTCTTTTCTGGGCAACCCTTTTGTCTAAGTTCTTATATCTTTTCTCCCTCTTTTTGACCAGTCCTTTAGCAATTTCTACTTCCTCGGTCTTCGGTGGATAAAACTCCCTTAGAGCTTTCTCCATTATCTCCTTTTTTATCCCCTTTTTGAAAAGCTCAAGTTTTAAAACCCTTTCTCCTTTAGGTTTGTGCTCCAATCTATCCTTTATCCATAAACAGGCGAATTCAAAATCGTCGACCAGATTTAATCTTTTTAAATCCGACAGAACCTCATCGGTTATAGTTTTTAAAAACTCTTTCTTTTTTAGTTTATCTTTAATTTCCTTCTCCGACCGTGCCCGGTAGGATAAATAATTTAATGCTATCTCCTTGGCTTTTCTTTTCTGTTCAGATTTTAAGATCTCATCTATTTTCTTTTGAGTTAGCTGGTCCCCTTCATGCAATCCATATCGATATACTGTCTCTTGATTTAAGCCGAAAGCGAATTGGTCATCTAAGTAAATCGATTTTCTTTTAGGATTTTTTTTCTGGGTCTCAATTCTGGTTATGACTTTTTCTTGAGTCACGCGTTTTCTTTAAGCTTCCTCTGGGGTCGGCTTCAAGCTCAATTTCTCTTTTATCTCTTTTTCAATTTTCTCCGCGATATCAGGATTGTCCAAAAGGAACTGCCGGGCGTTTTCTCTTCCCTGACCGATCCTTTCATCCTTATAGGAGAACCAGGTGCCGCTTTTTTCGATAACTTTCAGTTGAGCTCCTAAGTCCAAAAACTCCCCTTCTTTGTTTATCCCTTTGCCATAGATGATATCGAATTCCGCCTCTTTGAAAGGTGGGGCAACCTTATTCTTCACTACTTTAACTTTATTCCGGGAGCCAATGACATTATCTCCTTCTTTTATGGTGGAGATCCTTCTTATATCCAATCGGACCGAGGAATAAAATTTCAATGCCATCCCTCCAGTGGTAGTCTCAGGATTTCCAAATATAACCCCGATCTTCATCCGGGTCTGATTGATGAAGACCACACAGGTTTTGGATTTGGAGATAGTTCCGGTCAATTTTCTCAATGCTTGGGACATAAGTCGAGCTTGAAGTCCCATATGGGGCTCTCCCATCTCCCCTTCGATTTCGGCTTTGGGGACTAAGGCAGCGACCGAATCGATCACTATCACATCCACAGCTCCACTACGCACCAAAGTATCGGTGATCTCCAATGCCTGCTCTCCGGTATCGGGCTGGGAGAGCAAAAGGTTATCTATATCCAACCCCAAAGCTTGAGCATACGATGCATCTAAGGCGTGTTCGGCATCGATGAAAGCTGCTACCCCACCCTTTTTTTGTGCTTCCGCGATGATATGCAAAGCCAAAGTGGTCTTGCCCGATGCCTCAGGTCCAAATATCTCCACCACCCTGCCCCGAGGGACACCACCCACCCCTAAGGCAAAGTCCAAGGCTATGGAGCCGGTGGAAATAATAGGAACCCCCACCCCCAAAGATTCCGTCCCCAATCTCATAATCGACCCCTTACCAAATTGCCTTTCGATCTGCGAGACCGCCGCCTCTAAAGCTTTCTTTTTCTCAGGTAACATTTCTGCCATATTTTCCTCCAGAATCTAAATTTTTAAACTTTTAAACTTTGTTTCCTATTCTTTTCAGTGTAGGAGTAGTTGACAAATGATTTTTTGTCGACGACCAAAAAAATTTTAACTTAAAAGATTTATCTTCTTCATCGGGGTATAAATCGCTCCTAAAGGATGAAGCTGGCTTTTCATCACCACTACTTCTTTTACTTTTACCTCCTCGGTTTCGAAACTTGTCTTCTCAATCAATTCTACGAGCTTTTCTATATTTTTAGGGGATTTCACTCTTCCGATGGTCAGATGGGCAGAGAATTTCCTTTCCTCTTTAGGAAATCCTACCTTATAAAGCTCCTCCTCAATTCTTTTTTGCATTTCGGAAAGCTCTTCCTCCCCTTTGTCCACACCGACCCAGACCACTCTGGGTCTTGTCAGATTGGGAAAGCATCCCAAATTTTTCAGCCTCAAATTAAAACTTCTTGCTCCGGATAAAGCCTTGACAGTTCCGGAATAGATCTCCTCTAATCTGTTTTCGGTAACCTCCCCTAAGAATTTCAATGTCACATGCACATTCCCCGGCTTAACCCAGGAGACTAAGGTTTCGGTCTTTTTCAATAAAGACTCTACCTCTTCGATCTTCTTCTTAATCTCCTCATTCAATTCCACTGCAATAAAAGTTCTCATTTTAACCCCTGTAAAAAAAGTCTAACTAAATTTAATGCCGCCTGAGCGGTCCTTTCTCGGTTGGTATTTCTGTCCTCCCCGAAGATAGATTTCTGGGTAAAGGAGCCGCTCTCATGGGCAAAGCCAATATAGACTAAACCTACCGGTTTCTCTTTAGTCCCTCCGGTGGGTCCGGCTATTCCTGTAGCAGAAAGCCCATAATCGGTTTTTGATATTTTTCTGATTCCTTCAGCCATCAGAATCGCAACTTTTTCTGAGACCGCCCCATATTTTTCCAAGATATCCCCGGGTATGTCCAAAAGTTCCATTTTCGCTCTATTGCTATAACTTATCACCCCTCTTTCAAACCATTGGGAGCTGCCGGAAACATTGGTGAACTTTTTCCCGATCAGTCCCCCAGTGCAAGACTCAGCCACCGAGATAGTTTTCCCCTTCTCCAAAAGGAGTTTCCCCACCACCTCCTCTAAAGTAATATCCCTCTCCCCATAGATACAATCTCCCAAAATTGCCTTTATCCTTTTTTCCACATCCTCTAAACTCTCCTTTAATCTGGAGGTCAATTTTATATCCACCCCCGAATAGCTGGGGAGGAAAGCAAAGAAAACGCCGGTTCTGAGCCGGATCAAAGGTTCGACCTTTTCGTATATCACCGACTCCGGAACTCCGGTGGTTCTCAACCTTTTCTGAAATATTTTGGTTTTTGCTTTTCTGCTCAATATTTTCAAAACATCTGATTCCATCATCGATCTCATCTCTAAAGGGACTCCTGGCAGAGAAAAGAAAAGTTTTCTTTCCTCCTCGATGAAAATTCCCGGTGCTGATCCCCACTGATTGGGAATAGCCTTAGACCCCTGGGGCAGAAGAGCCTGATTCTGATTGATCTTGGGCATCGAAATCCCCCTTCTTTTGAATCCCTCTTCCACTTTTCTTAAGATCTCCTCATGAAAAACTAAATTTCTCTTGAACACCCTCACCACCGCCTTTTTGGTAACATCATCATTGGTGGGACCTAAACCTCCGGTGGCGATGATTATATCTGCTCGATTCAAAGCATTTTCCAGGGCATCGCAAATATTTTTTATATTATCTCCCACTGTGGTCTTATAGACGATCTCGATCCCCAATTCATTTAACTTCTCCCCTATATAAGCGGAATTGGTATCAATAGTCTGGCCGTATAAGATCTCATCCCCGATGGTAATTATCTCAGCTTTCATATTCTTTTCTCAAAATAACCCTATAATCTGCAATATTAAATTGGTATAAATCCCAGCCACGACATCATCAGTTATCACCCCCCATTTTCCTTTTAACTTTTCCAAGCTCCGGATCGGAGGTGGCTTTAGTGTATCCAGTCCACGGAATAAGATAAAGGCCAAAAGATAAAATAACAATTTCTTTTGTAGGAACAACAAAGAAATCATCATCCCTAAAGATTCATCTATGTTGATTTTTCTGGCATCAGGGCCATAAAGCTCCTCCGCTTTATTTACTACTAACAAGCTGATAATAAACAAGATGATTATTAATAAGAAAGTGTAGTTCCCCGGAATGAAAAACCATACCAAAATTAAAGTCAAAAAGCTTCCCCAACTTCCCGGAGCCAAGGGGAGATAGCCGGTGAAAAAAGTTGTGGATAAAAGCTTGGTGAAAAAATTTTCCTCAAGATGCATTCGCACTATCTTAAAACTCCTTTCAAAAGGGAAGCATTTTTGACCATGTAATCGATCCCGGTTCCTAAGGTCAAAAGCATAGTGATAAAGACCAAGCCATCGAAGACTCTAAAGGTCCAGGGGCTATGAAATAGGTTTGAGCTGTAACCGAGGGAAAGAAAGGTCATCTGTAAATTAGTATAAAGCAAAATGATGAATATCACTATCATCTGACAGGCGGTCTTCCATTGAGCCAACAAACTGGGCATAATCACAATCCCCTTATAGGCGGCTAAAGACCTTAAGCCGGTGATAAAAAATTCCCTGACGATTATTGCCAAAATCATCCAGGCTTTGACATAGCCCAAAGCCACAAAGGAGACAAAGGCGGTCGCAGTTAAAATCTTATCCGCCAATGGGTCCATAAATTTCCCGAATCCAGTAACCACGCCGGTCTTTCTGGCCAAATAACCATCGTAAGCATCGGTCAAAGCCGCGATAACAAAGACCAAAGTGGCAAAATATCGGGAATAGATATTATCAACCAAAAAAAGGACCATAAAAACAGGGGAAAGCAAAATCCTGGAGATGGTCAATTTATTAGGCAAGTTCATAATTTTGTTGCTGGTTTATTCAGAAATAGGTAAATCAACTTAACCTATGATCTTATTATTTTTTGGAAATTTAACCGAAAAAACACCCCAAGTCAACAAAAAAATCCCCCTGCCAAAGGTAGGGGTAGAAAATTGGAGTGCAAAAATTTATTTTTGCCCTTTTTATTCTCTGCCCAGCAAAAACAGTAAAACAGACATTTCCGCCAGAGGCGGATCCGCCTTCGGCGGACTTGTCTGTTCTGTCAGACAGGTTCGTATGAATGTGCGTCCATATGGACGAGCATACGCAAATGTCTGGCCTAACAAAAAAGATTTTTGTAGCGGAAACCTTCAGGTTTCCATATTTTTTGGATTAAAAAAATGGAAGGCTAAAGCCTTCCGCTACAAGCATCATCTCCTCGCCTGCCTATATTTAATCTTGAGTTGGTGGGGGAATTGGATTTCCCCGCACTCGGCAATAAAATTCGTCCCGCCTTTGGCAGGACAATTCCTGAATGAACAAAACTATTCTCTCCCCTTTCTCTCTATATGCGTCCTCACTAACGAAGATGCAGCGTTGGTCAGTAGATCAACGTCAGCGGAAAAACCCTTAGGCGACCACAGGGTCGCCTTTCCGCCGACAATTACAAAAAGCGTTTAAGCAAAAAGGAGTTTTATTTTGCCATTACAAAAGAGCCGTATCTACCAACTCGTCCCAAAACAAATTTAGGTAAGCACAATAAATAAGAATCCAAATAAGTGATAACCGTTTTGCGATTGCTGGTAGCCGTGCCCTCATTATTATTTTCCTAAGTCAAGTTCAAAAGTTCTTCAAAGCAGAGACGTGAATCTGCCTTTATGTCTTCCAAGTCAGAGCGGCGTACAGAGAGGTTGCGATTGTGTGCGCCCCAATCACCCAGTCGTTTTAAGTGAGGAAGAGCTTTAAGGGCGTTGCGTGTCAATCCAAAAGGATTTGTAGCTATGAGATCATCAATGAGCTTTTCGAGTTTATAGAATTGCCTAGAGGCTGGATTGGTTGCACTATCAGTAGTGCCCTTGTTTTCGTGAACTTTGATAATGAGCGTCTCTACTAACCGACGTAACAAAACACTGCAAGCATTTGATGCACCATTTCGGTAGCATATATTGACTTCGAAAGCAATATCCCGAAGGATTTTGTCCTTTCCTTTGTAAAGCGACGGGTCTTCAGGTAAATACACGCCCCCAGTGACTGCAAGAGCCAATTCGAGAGAATAAATTGAAGGTCGAACTTCAAGGTGCCAAATATTCCGTAGCTCTTCCGAATTGATTTTCTGTGTATGAACATCGCCGGGAAAAGTCTGGACTATTACATCGACTTTATTGGCAAAACGTTTTATAGCTTTGCTTACAAGAGGAAAAGCCTCTCTTGGATAAATTCCAACGAGTTCGTTGGCTTTGAAGCGTAGTTTCGTAATATTTGCCCGAAATGCTGAAGTGTTAGGATTAGAATAGGCAAGTTCAGGGGTAGTTATTAAATCCAAAATTGTAAATAAACTATCGACCAAGTCGCCAACCTCAGTAAGTTCTCGAGGACCCATTCTTGATTCTCCTTCGATAGTTTATGGGTTGACGTATTTCCAAACTTTGTCCTTAAGTCTTCTGAGATGCCTTTCTCGCACAAGACCTTGAAGTGGACCACTGAGAGCAGTGTTGGGGTGAATCCATCCGTGTGCGCGGAGTTCGTCTCTTACGTTTCTGATAGTTCTGGGCACCTCAAAGAACTTTTCATCCTTTAAAAGAAGTATGCGGCTTTTAACGGTGCCCGCCTGTCTAGAGGATTTCTTGGCCGTTGCAGTGACTTTTTCTATCCTTGCTGGTTTTAGTTGAATCGTTGAGCTTTCAAAACTCAGCAAATGCTGGAGAAAGACTTCGAAAGCTTTTGTTTTTAATTCACCGTCGGGCATATCGGCGACTGCTGCAAGCGCCCTCTTTTGTATTTCTTTGAGTTTATCTTCTGAAAGCATTTCCCCTCCTAAAAATAAATGATGTTGAGAACTTTTGTCCTGACTTCTATTTCAAATGTTAGGCAAGGCAACTAACTCGTTCGTAACCGCACTTTGATTTTTGTTACAATTAGAAAGTATGGATACACTACGTGAGCACTCCTCTTTTCCTAACTATAATTAAATATTGCCGATTTTGCAACCATTTTTTTAATTTAGGGCTGGATTTGTGCATATGATAATTAACAAAAACTAGCTTTGGTTTGTCCTCTTTTTTCGTACTTTTAAAAGCTTATTTTTTAGTTGGTGCGGGAATCCTCTGTTCTGTCAGACAGGTTCGTATAAATGCATACGCAAATGTCTGGCCTAACAAAAAAGATTTTTGTAGCGGAAACCTTCAGGTTTCCATATTTTTTGGATTAAAAAAATGGAAGGCTAAAGCCTTCCGCTACAAGCATCATCTCCTCATCTGCTTATACTTAATAGTCACACAGTCCGAGCCGGTCCCCTTGCCATAAGAAAATCCGGTCACATAGACATTGCCCGAATCATCCACCGCTATGGCAAAAGCATTATCGATGGAATTGGCTGGCCCGTTATATCTTTGAACCCAGAGCAAATTTCCGGCAGAATCATACTTCACTGTAGCATAGTCTAAATCCGAACCCCTACCCTGGCTTTCTCCGGTGACGTAGACGTTGCCGGAATCATCTAAGGCTAAAGCATGAGCTAAGTCCCAGCTGTTGTGGTTACCCGGTCCTTCATATCTTCTCACCCAGAGGGTATCCCCATTTCTATTATATTTGATAGTAGCGTAGTCAGACCCAGAACCTTTGTTATAACTTTGCCCGGTCACATAGAGATTACCAGTAGCATCTAATTTTAGGGCGCGAGCCCAGTCCAGACCATTTCCGGGTCCATTGTATCTTTTTACCCATAGAGTATCTCCCCGAGAATTATATTTTATGGTTACGTAGTCTTTATCTGTTCCATTGCCGAAGCTGAATCCGGTCACATATACATTTTCTTTGGCATCTAAACCTAAAGCGTAAGCTTTATCCATAGCATTTCCCACCCCATTGTCTCTTTTTACCCAGAGTTGGTCCCCTGAAGCATCATACTTTATGGTAGCATAATCTGCACCCGCACCACTGCCACTCTGTCCAGTAACGTAGACATTGCCCGAAGAATCCACAGCTAAAGCATAAGCTTTATCCACAGAGTTTCCCGATCCAGCATATCTTCTTATCCAAAGGGTATCCCCATCCCCATTATACTTTATGGTAACATAATCTGGTCCCGTTCCTTTGCCCTCGCTCTCCCCGGTCGCATAAACATTGCCCCTTTGGTCTAAAGTTAAAGCATACGCTTTGTCCAAACCCTTTCCCCCTCCATCGTATCTTTTTGTCCAGAGCACTTCACCGGAAGGATCATATTTTATAGTGGCATAGTCAGATTTTGTCTCTTTATCTTCGCTCTCTCCAGTCACATACACATTACCTGAAACATCTACAACCAAGGCATAAGCTTTGTCCACTGAATTTGCCGGACCATTGTATCTTCTCACCCAGAGAGTATCACCGGAAGGATTATATTTTATAGTAACATAATCAGAGCTTGTCCCTGCACCTTCACTTTCACCCGACACATAAAGATTCCCTTTTCCATCGAGACCTAAAGCCACCCCCCAATCATTACCATTTCCCGGACCATTGTATCTTCTAACCCAGGCAGTATCAACCAAAACCTGGGCAAAAGATGGGATAGCCCAGAATATGAAGAAAAGAAAAACCAATCTCAAGATGTATTCAGATATATTTCTTCTCATTCAAGACCTTTCGAAGATTTTTAA
>Ga0315291_10004793_pt1 | contig 17106 bp, 13 predicted proteins | sample YL17G12_20_MG_FD_203070 | JGI IMG/M metagenome (GOLD analysis project Ga0315291, IMG submission 203070) | Sediment microbial communities from Yellowstone Lake, YNP, Wyoming, USA - YL17G12_20 | ecosystem: Environmental > Aquatic > Freshwater > Lake > Sediment | place: USA: Wyoming | collected...
GAGATTTGTGTTTATTAAACATAGACCTAAATAAATCTATGAAAACAATTAAAGAAAAATTGAATATAGGGGCAGGAATTATTGTATTAGTTTTACTAATTTGGTTTTTCATTTCAGGACTTGTAAAACTACCCTCATTAGATTTTTCATCTCCAGAGATCACCGGTTATATTTTTGGTAATATCTTAAACTTAGCTTTGATTATTTGGTGCGGAAAAAAGTTGAATAGTTATATAAAAAAGTAGGGGAAAAATTTAAACTATTAAGTTATTATGATTTTTTTTCAAATAGTAGGTTATGTTTTGTACGCAATACTTTTATTTATAACGATTACGTGGATATACGGCGTTCGTGTCAAACCCCTTGCTTATCCTACCGTGTTAACGAGCCTTTATTTTTTAGTCGCCTCAATTGTTTTCTCTTTAATTGGAATCAACAAAATTCATCTTCTTTGGGTAATCCCATTGGTTTATTTTAGTTCTTTTTTAAATATGGTTCTTTTTCAAACACCAATTATATCAATACCATTAAGAATTATTTGCGATATATATGCCTCTATTTTAAGAATTGGTGTAGATAGGGCAAAACAAGAAAGAGAAAAAATAAGAGATGCTCAGCTTTCGGTAGAAAATTGGGCAGGAAAACAAAAAAAATAAATCTATGCAAGAAAAAATTAAGACACTTCCTAAACCAAAGATTTTAATGTTTGAAGATGATCCTTTCGTTAGGGAAATTTACTCAATAAAGTTTAGAGAAGCAGGATTTGAGCTAAAGACATTCGATGACTATTACCCTGATTTTGTTGATGTAGTGGCTAAAGAACAACCTGATATTATTACTTGCGACATCATTACGCCAACTATAGATGGCTGGGAGGCTATTAAATTGTTGAAAAAAGACAAACGGACTAAAGACATACCAGTTGTCATTATTGATAATATGTGCCAAAAGGAAGATATAGAAAAGGGTTTCAAAGCAGGGGCTTCATATTTTCTGTGCAAAGCGTGGTTTACGCCAACCCAAGTCGTTGAGTTTTTAAAAAATTATCTTGCCCAAAAAGATGTAGAGTTAGCGGAAGCAGCAGAACTGCAAAGAAAAGATGTAGAGTTAGCGAAAGCAGCAGAACTGCAAAGAAAAAAGGAAGATGAACAATTTAAAAAAGTCCGATCATTGAAACAAGGGATGCCATTTAGTTGCAATATGTATTCAGTTACTTTTGACGGCAAAGACACTGGTTGGAGTTTTATGAGAAAGAAAGATGCCGAAGACTATTTAGAAAAATTAGAAAAAGAACAACAAGAAAAAACCAGAAAGATAAGTGTTTACAAAGAAGAGAAGCCAAATAAAGCTATGAAGAAAGATAAGGTAATGGGAAAAATTAGAGAGAATCTTGGTGAATGGAAAGATGTCTCGAAAGAAGAAGTAAAGAAATTTTTTCGAAATAAGCCATTAAAATCATATATTCCTTTTCCTCAGAAAAAATATCCTAACGTTAGCGAGATAGGTTATAAGCGTGGAGTTTATGTTTTAGTTAGAAAACTTCCCTCTGGTTCAGATGAATATATTACATTCAAATATACAGATGGAATTAGGGCAAAGTTAGCACCTGGCTTTCATTTAGCGTTGTTCAACGAAATACTGTTTGCAAATTGGTATTTAGTCAATTTCGTGGAAGATTTAAAAAGAGGCGCTGAGAGTAATTTACCTGCTGACGGAACATACTTAATTTTGGGAATTTTAGACCAGGCAAAGTGGGATTTTGTTCGTCAGGCCGTCGCCACAACAAAAAACGCAATACTGAATCCTTGTGATGAGACTGAGAACCACAGATGTCCCATTACATACGTGGATCTTAATGAATATTCCGATTTTAACAAGCTAAAGAACACGCTTGCTCGCTATCCCGATACGCACATAAATCTTCAAATTGAAAAGTCAAAGCTCAATAAGGACGGAATATTAATATTACTTGATCCAAAGTTAAGAATAGAAAAAATGTACAGAATAAAAATAATAAAAGGTGATATCACAAAAGTAAAAACCGAAGCGATTGTTAATTCCGCAGCCAAAGAACTTTTAGGCGGTGGAGGCGTTGATGGTGAAATTCACGAAGCAGCAGGACCAAAATTATTTGCCGAGTGTTTGAAATTAGGGGGTTGCGAAACAGGGCAAGCTAAACTGACAAAGGGTTATAACCTTCCAGCAAAATATATAATTCATACCGTCGGACCAATATGGGTTGGCGGAGATGAAAATGAAGAAGAAGACTTAGCTTCCTGTTATAGGAACTGCTTGAAAGTGGCGATAGACAATAATATCAAATCAATTGCTTTCCCTTCGATTTCAACTCACTCCTTTCGTTTTCCTATTGAAAAAGCAGCCCCGATTGCTCTCGGCGAGGTTAAAAGATTTCTTGAAGCTAACGATAAAATAGAAGAGGTAGTTTTTGTTCTGTATTACGAAAAAGACTTCCAAATATACCAAGATCTCTACAATAAGATCCTTAAGAAATAAAGTCTCATTTCTTTCTTGTATAAGCTATAATTAAAAACTACCCATTACTGGGCAGTTTTTAATTCTTGAAACGTGACAAAATATGACAGTAGACATATAATGGAAATATGGATAAGTTATTAACTCTAAAAGAGACAGCTAAACTATTACGAGTTAGTGAGCGCACGATAATGCGCTATCTTAAATCTGGAAAGTTAAAGGCCTCAAAAGTTGGTCAGTGGAGGATAAAAGAAAGTGATTTAGATAGATTTCTAAAGGAAAATGAGAATAATAAAAGTAAAAAAATTGATAAATGAATTTAAACGAGCAAACAAAATCTAATTTTGATGTGGAGAAGGTACGTCTTCAGTTAAAACGATGGCAAGAGAAACTTCTTGACATGAGCAAATCTAATCCTCTTCTTGGATTAAATCGTGCAAGAGCCGCAAGGCTTAAAATAAAGGATCCGGGTGCTTTTAGTTTGTTTAAGAGATTAGTTCTTGAAGAAGCTGAATTGCATTTACCATTTGTTAAAAAAGTTAAGATAAAAAAATCAAATAATTTATCTAACCAGGAAGAAGATTTTAAGGAGGAAGAGATATTTGAAATAGAAAAAGGTGATATAGAGTTCGAAATTAATACACCAGTTGATTTAAAGAGGAGGTTAAGAAGAATATACGACAATGCTCGAACTACAATCGAGGAAAGAGGTGTAGTAACGTTGTATACAGCATTCGGGACGATACATTGGAGCGACGATGCATTGGGAGATTCGATGAGTCCACTTTTGCTCGTACCTTGCGAATTAATTTCTAAAGGGCCTAACGTCGCACTGCGTCTTAGGATGACAGATGAAGAAATCCAAATCAATCCAGCTATTATTTACTACTTCCGCGAGAAACATAAAATAGATCTTCATGAGCTTGCTGAAATTACTGCGGAGTTGAATGAATCATCATTAAAGGTTTTATTTCAAAAAATACAAGAAAAAATAAGCGAACAAGGATGGAAGGTTGTTGAAGAATTGTGGTTAGGAACATTTAGTTTTGTATCTCTTGTTATGTATCAGGATTTAAAGCTTCTAACAGATCAGGCTCTTTCAAATACATTGATTGCTGCATTCGCCCACGCTTTACTTAAACCTGTTGGGCAAAGTGAACAATTAAGCGATGATTTAGATTCATTAAAAACCCCAGAAATAGTTCCAATTCCTATTTTACCTGCAGATTCCAGTCAACTTAAAGCTCTTACTTATGCTGCAATGGGAAAGCATTTAGTAATACATGGTCCTCCAGGAACTGGTAAGAGTCAGACCATTAGTAATATAATTGCTGATGCTTTAGGAAAAAATAAAAAAGTTTTGTTTGTAAGTGCAAAAATTGCTGCTTTAAACGTAGTTTTCAATAGGCTAAAAGAAGAAGGTCTTGGCCAGTTTTGTCTCGAGGCGCATGGTGTAAAAGCAGGCAAACTAAAGATCGTAGAAGATTTAAAGCGAACGATTGAATCTGAAGACTCTAATAACCTTGTTTCGCTAGAAGAAGAATTAAAGAGTTTACAAAATACCAAACAACAACTAAACGAATATGTTGTTGTTTTGCATAAAGTTATTAATCCTTTAGGACGTTCACTTTTTCAGGCAATAGGGCGATTTGCACAGTTAGAAAAAGTTCCCTATATCAAGGGCGTTCTTCCTTGGAAAGATGTTTTAGAAGTATCAAAGGATGAATTTAATATCTGCCACGAAGCGATTACTTCTGTTGCTCAAATGTCTGAGTTGTTTGATTCTCGAAAGAAACATCCATGGAGAGATTTTGTATCTCTCGACTATAATCTTCAATTGCAAGAACAAGTTGAAGCAGATCTTAAGTTTTTGTTACAGAATTTTACCGAAATAGATTCTGTAATCAAACGCCTAAAAAAGCTACTACCGTTACAAGATTTTACATTAGAGAATTTATCTTCTCTTGTTCCTGCCTTAGATGCTATTTCAAGAACTAAGAAACTTCCTGAAAGTTGGTGGAATATAGACATTAGTTTAATTAAAGATTCAAAAACTCTCTTAACTACGTCTTCATTATTAGCAAAAGAATTTAATGAAAAAGAAGTTATATATCATAATTTCTCAGACCTATCTTTTAAAGAAACAGTTGATCTTTTATCAGAAATAACTAGTACATTTAAATCATGGAAAAATAGGTTCACTATCTCATATTTTAAGTGGCAAAGAAAGGTTAAACATCAATTGAAAGAAAAAACTAAGGGAGGATACAAGAACTTTCTGAATTATTATGAAATAGCAAAGCGTTTAGCTTTTATTGAAGATTGGTTTGAACAAAAAAAGCCAATTCTTAACCAGGAAATATCGTCACAATCTTTAAGAGACCCAATAGCCTTTGATAAAGCAGCGGAGGCATGTAAGACAGTTATTTTATTATTTGAGGCTTTATCGAATTATAGTTGGGACAATTCAAAAGTTACCTTTATAGAGCCTGAAATCAGCAAAGCTGCTGCAGCTTTTGTTTCGATGTTTAATTCCCGTATTAAATTAATTAATGAAACAAGTAAAAAAATAGATGCTTGGTGGCCAAATGGTTTTATAGATAAAATTCCTGTGAATAGAATACCTATTTTGCAATTTAACATACGGGCCAATGAAGTTTTAATTAATATTAACAAGATGAGAGAGTGGGTGTTATTACAAAAAACCATAAAGCATTGCAAGGATCTTGAATTTTCGGATTTCATTGAAGTTGAAGCTGTAAGCGCGTCTTTACTCCCTAATATTTTTGAAAAAAGATTTTTAAAATTATGGATTGATGCTTTTATAAATAAAACTCCGCGTCTTGCTGAGTTTACTGGTCTGGGACAGCAAGAGCTTATTACAAAGTTCAGAATGTTAGATGTAAGAATTAGAAGACTTGCCAAAATAAACATAATAGCTTCTGCAGCAGTTGCTTCAAGGGGGATCAAAACAGCACAATCTGGCTTGGGAAATAGTAGCGAGATCGGTATTTTAAGATTTGAAATGCAAAAGAAAAAAAGAATAAGGCCATTACGAAAATTATTCAGTGAAATTCCACATGTTTTACAAGCACTGAAGCCATGTATGTTAATGAGTCCTGTTTCAGTCTCCACATATCTTAAGCCAGAAACTTTTCATTTTGATATAGTTATTTTTGATGAAGCTTCTCAGTTGCCCACACCAGAAGCAATACCATCGATTTTGAGAGCTGATCAAGTTATTGTAGCTGGAGATCCTAAGCAGTTACCCCCGACACCTTTCTTTGTTAGTACTTTGATGGGAGACGATGTTGAGGACTATGAAGAGGAGTTGTTTCAAACCCAACTCGAATCTCTTTTAGACAATTGCGTTGCGATTGTTCCATTTTTTCAAGAAGCATATCTCAAGTGGCACTATCGGAGTCGTGACGAACGCCTTATAAACTTTTCTAATTATTATTTCTACGATAATAGATTAATTACATTTCCTTCTGTTTGCACTAATAATATTTGTCGAGGAGTTGAGCTTGAATATATATCAGATGGAATTTGGGATCGAGGAAGAAGTCGTGTAAACCGCAAAGAAGCAAGAAGGGCTGCACAATTAGCCATAGAGCACTTTACGAAATTTCCCCAAAAAAGTTTAGGTATAGTTGCTATGAATACTTATCAACGTGAGGCCATTGAAGATGCCATTAGTGAAGAACTCATTAAGCGACCTGAACTTTTACCATTTTTTGATTCCTCACGACAAGAAGCTTTTTTTATAAAATCACTTGAAAATGTTCAGGGCGATGAGCGAGATGTGATAATCATTAGTGTTGGATACGGGAAAGACAACGAAGGTAATTTAACTTTAAACTTTGGTCCTTTGAATATGGAGGGTGGTTGGCGACGATTGAACGTACTCGTGACGCGTGCTAAATGGCAAACAGTTTTAATAACAAGTTTGCGATCTGCTGAATTGCATCGTATAAATCCCGAGAATCGAGGTGCCATGGCTTTGAAAAACTTCATAGAGTACTTGGAACGAAAAGGATCTTTACCTCCATCTCCAGCGCGTATCACAGAAGGAGAGACAAACGATTTTGAAGATACGGTAAGAGAAGTTTTAAGAGAGAGAGGCTTTAATGTTGATGCACAGGTTGGTGCAGGTAGTTTCAGAATAGATCTAGCAGTTAGAGACCCGAGAGATTCATCAAAATATCTAATTGGTATTGAATGCGATGGGGCAACCTATCATAGTTCTACGGTTGCAAGAGATAGAGATATGGTTAGAGAAGAAATTCTTCGAGTCATGGGTTGGAAATTTCATAGAATTTGGTCTACAGAATGGTTCAGGAATAGAGATACGACAATAAAACTAATGCTCGAAAATATTAATAAAGCAGTATCTAATGATCAATTAAAATCAATGCCCGTAGCTCCTTATGTAGAAGAAAAAGCATTTAGCGTTAAGCTTCTTCCTGTAGTAGAAATAGAAAGAAGATATAAACCTGGAATCCCGTATAGCAAATATAAGAAACAATCTAAGAAAGAAATATTGATGCGTGATACAGGCTCGTACAGATATCACCTCGAAAGAATTTTACTAGAACTTATTGATTACGAAGGACCCATTCATCAAGATATTTTGGATGAACGATTAAAGGAAGTTTTTAAAATCAAAAAAATAGGTGCCAATATACGTTCTAATCTTAAACGCGCCACAAGATCTGCGATAAATGATCAAGAACTAGAGCGTAAAAAGTCATTCATTTATAAAAAAGAAAAGAAAATAGAAAGCTTTAGAACTCCAGGAGATGATGTAAAAAGAACAATACATTATATATCTTCTCAAGAAATCGCCCTTGCTATTCTCTATTTAGTTGAAGACCAATTTGGACTAGTAAGAGAACAGATACCACAAGCAATATCAAAAATTTTTGAGATTACAAGAACTGAACCAGAGGAAAATGACAGAATTAGAGAAATAACAGATTCTTTAGTTGAAAAAGGAAAACTTATCGTAAATGGGAATAAAATCAACTTACCTCTCCTTTAATATGAATAAAATAACTAATCCTTATGAATAATAGATATTCACCATCAAGATTAAATACTTTTGATGCTTGTAAGCTTCAATATAAATATAAATATATTGATAACCTTAAATCTGACTTAACAACGATAGAAAATTTTTTAGGATCAAGAATCCACGAAACTTTAGAAAATTTTTATAAACGAATAAAAAACAACCGCATTGAATCACTTGATTGGGTTTTAAAAGAATATGAAAATCTCTGGAAAAAGAATTTTGATGACAGTATAAAAGTTGTTAGAAAAGATTTCACAGCTGAAGATTATTTTAAAAAAGGAAAGCAATGTCTTGTCGATTATTATAATTATTATAAACCATTCAATCAGGCAAAAATTGTTGCCACAGAGTATCATGCCGATTTTAAAATTGAAGATAGTGGTTCTAAATATTTATTCAATGGTTATTTGGATAGATTAGATTGGGACGATAAAAACAGTATTTTTGAGATTCATGATTATAAAACATCTAATAAATTAATGACCCAAGAAGAGGCAGACAATAATTGGCAACTTGGATTTTATAACCTTGCGTTAAAAGAAAAATGGCCAGACGCTCAAAGAGTAAAGCTTATTTGGCATGAACTTCCATTTAATAAAGAAATAATATCATATAGAACAAATGACCAGCTTGAAGAATTACAAAAAGGTCTTATTGAAAAAGTAAAAGAAATAGAATCATGTAGCGATTTTCCATCTAAGAAAAGCGCTCTTTGCGATTGGTGTGATTTTCAAAACGTATGTCCCTTATGGAAACACCCAAAAGAAATGGAAGCAATTTCTGTTAATAAATACAAGAAAGACCCGGGGGTAAAATTAGTAACGGCATATAAAAAGTTTGATGAAAAGAAAAATGAGCTTCAAGAGGAAATTATAAAGATAGAAGAGGAACAAGAAAAAATTGCTGAAGCAGCCATAGATTTTGCCAAGAAAAACAATATATCAATTATTGACGGACCCGATGTAAGATTAAAGGTGGATATAAAAACTGAGTTAAGGCCTCCTGCCAAGACTGAAGATGAAGAAAAGTGGTGGCAATTAAGGGAGCTTTTAATAAAAGAAGGCAAATTCCAAGATGTATCTACAATAAATGCCAACATGATGACATATAAAATAAAAGGATGGCCGGCCGAATTGGTGAATAAAATATCTAAATTTCTTATTAACAAAACAATCGAAGCGGTTAGATTAATTAAAAAAGATTAAAGTAAGATATAGTGAGTAGCAGGGTAGGGTAAATTAAACTAATGCCAAGAGTTGGCTTACTTGATTAATAATCATTTCAGGAGCAGGGCAAGCTTTCTCCCATTCAAATGTTCGAAAGCTGTCCCGCCAAGCGAGCCAAGAGGGTTTTAATATAATTTTCCCTTTATTTTGTAAAGCTTTTATTAGTTTTGTAGGTTCTGAACGGACAATTTTTCGGTCTTTTATCCAGAATCCGTCCCAGAAAAAGCCAAGATACAGCCTCTTAATTTCGTAAGAGGCTTTTTGATACGCCTTAAAAATATTCCTTGCAAGCATTAAAATTTCCCTAACCGTATCAATATCAGCTTCGCGTTTGTTTTCCAGTTCATTTATTTGGCATTGAATAATGTTGATATTTTCTTTGAATTGGTCTCTTAATCTCACAAAGTCATCATCGGAAAGCACGCCTTTTATTAATTTCTTTTCGGCAATAGTTCTATCTCTCTCAATTTTTATTTTTTTATTTGATAATACCCGTTTTTTACGGCTTTTTTCCTTTTCCTGGTTTTGATAGAAGTCTTTTACCTTTTGAACAACTAAATTAATAAAACCTTCACTTAATTGAATAGACTTAAATTGTTCTTCTACTTGTTTTTCAAGTTCTTCTGTTTCAATATTTTGGCCAACATTGCTGTGCTGTCTGCTTCTGGCTGAGCAGTGATAGTAGTCTGGATTCCTGCCGATGCGGTGTTTTTCAGCCGTGTATCGTTGATTGCAGATATCACAAAATACAAATCCCCGCAAAAGAAAATTATGCTTTCTTCTCCTGCAGGCGTGTTGGTTGTGGGCATCCATGATTGTTAAAATCTGTTGATGTTCTTCGGGAGCGATCATTGGTTCGTGATTGCCAACTTTTTCTTGGTTGTTCCATCTCATTGTTCCGGCGTAAAATGGATTTCTCAGAATATTAATCATAATACTGTTGCATACTTTCTTTCCTTCTTTTGACTTCAAACCTTTTTCATAAAGAATATCCGCTATTTCTATTGCCGAATAATTGCCGGTTAAATACATCTTTAGACCCTCTTTTATCAAATCCCATCTTTCTGGATCTTTTGTTACAATTGTTTTATCATTATTTTTCTTATTTAGATAGCCGAGGGGGGACCACCCGGGCCACCATCCAGAATTAAATTTTTCCTGTAATCCTTTTTTGGTCTTTCGGCTGTTGATATCTGACTGGAATTGATTAACAGAAGCAAGGATTGTATCAATCATGTTGCCTTCCGGACTGTCATCTAGCATCGGTTGGGCGACAGATATTAGCTTCACATTCAATTTTTTAAGGATAGCCCTTATTGCAAGGTGGTCTTGGGTATTTCTTGCCAACCTGTCCGTTTCTTGAACAATAACAGCGTTAATAGATTTATCCTGTTGGCACTGAGCAAGTAAGTCTTGTAGAGCCGGTCTGTTAAGATTAGTTCCGCTCTTGCCTTCGTCTCTGTACACCTTAACTACTTGATAGCCGTTATCTTCTGCAAATTTTCTGCAGAATTTTTCTTGGCCATCAAGAGAAAAACCTTGAATTTGTTCTTCGCTGCTTACTCTTGAATAAATCAGTGATTTTTCCATCTTTTTTAAAAAAATAATATTTTGTATCGCATTTTAATTTTAAGTTCCGCCAAACAGTGAAGTCAACCTCTTAATCCCATCATTGTTAAACCATTGTTTTAACAAGATCCACAATCCCTTGTAGAACACCCCGTTTTTCCAATGAGAAACCGGTTCTCACGGGGGCTCACCCCCTCCTCCCCATTCTGATACCTTTTGGCGTAAATCCTTAATAATCGCCCCTAAGACAGCTTTATAGCTTTATGCCATACTATATGTATTAAAAAACTATAAAGCTGGTGCTTGTTAGATATTTTCTTTTATCCAAAAACTTCTTTTCCATGTTCTATCTTTGTTGAATTTATTTTGCCTTCGCTTTTTAGCTCTTTCAGGATTTCTCTAAGATGGATTTTTCCCAAGGCACCATTAAGTTTTTTATAAAGATCATCGAATCCTCCTTTTCCTAAGTTCTTTAAAATATTTATAACCAGTATTTTTTCGTTTTCTAATTTAATTTTTTTCTCATCATGTTCTTCAGTAAATTCAAAAAAAACTTTTCTATCTATTTCCGTTCTTGTCTGAAAAGGTGAAACTATTCTTCCTTTTCTTGATTTACGCTGGCTAATACTTAAGATAATCTCAGTTTGGGTTTCTTTTTGGGTTTCCTTTACTTTTTTAACTTCCAGATGCGAATCAACTCTGTCCAAAATGACAGATGAGCCACGAAGGCTTTGTGACGGATTTAGTCTGTCTCCTTCTATCTCTTTCCTGTGGTGATGAACAAAAACAACGGTTGCTCCAGCCAAGATAATTTTTTGAAATGCCTCTATTACTTTTTGCATCTCCTCGGCACTATTTTCTATTTTTGAATGTATCGTCCCAAAAGGATCTATAATCACAAGTTCTATTCCCTTTGTTTTAACTAATCCAAGAATTCCATTCAGATCCATAGGATTATCAACCTTTATTCCTTTTAGGGAAAAGACGTCAATTGGCATTTTACGGTGGAATTTCATTAACTTTACTCTTTTTTGGATTTCGTCTATCCCAGTTTCTCCATCAATTAATAGAACACCGCCCCTTTTGGTTTTAAATTTCCCAAACATAGGTTTCCCCGATGCAAAGCATTTGGCTAAGTGAAGCATAATCCAGCTTTTATAACTGCCAGGTTTTCCTGATATTACGGTGATGCTCCGGCTGGGGATTAATCCCTCAACCAAAAAAGGATCTTTTGGCAATTTCATGTTTAAGATATCCGCTATTGTAAGTGGTGTATATCTTTTAATCTTTTCGATTTCCCCTTCAATTAAGGGTTCGTCTTTTTTGTATTCGTCAATCATATTTTTAATTAATAATTATTACTAAGGAATTCGACGGTTTCCTTAAAAGAATAGCCATAAAGAAGTTCCACAAATGTGATAACGTTACCTCCTTTTTGGCAACCATAACAATAAAAGGAATTGGTTTCCGGATAGATAAAGAAAGACGGGTTTTTTTCTTGATGGAACGGACACAATCCGACCAGATTCCTACCACTTTTTCTCAATTGGATGCAATTATTATTAGCAATAACTTCAATCGGTGCTAATAATACTTGCCTTATTTTTTCTTCAGTAATTCCTCTTTTTATTTCTTGCCTTTTTGTTGACGAAATTAATCTTTCCAATCTGGCTATTTGTTGCCTCGCCTTTAGGAGATCCCACCCTTCTCCCACTTTCACAACTTCTTCCCAAAACCACTGGTTTTTTGGTTTTGATTTCTGTTTGATAATTTGCAACTCTTTTTTAATAAGCGAAATGATTTTTTCTTTTCTTTCTTTCAACTCTTCAATTTTTTCAAGGATGAATTCTTTTGCCTCGGGAAATACTTCCAATAATTCCTTTTCCGTTAATCTAGGAAATTTATTCGTCCATTCCTTCTCAAAACCTTCAATTATTGATTTATTAATCTGATCGTTCATATTGGAAATTATTTGTTTCACCCTATATCTCTAAACCCTTATTTTCTAAAAGGTATAATTTACCCTGTTTAGGTATCTATTTTTAGATCTCTTTAGTGAAACCATTGTTCAACTTAAAATTTAATGCTTCACGATAGGTGTCGTCCTTTAAGTTCTGTCTAATATGCCAAACTGCGTCTTGCTCATCCTCATTGAGCTTGATTCCTTTTCTTCTGTTCATCAGCCACAATGCTATATTGGTAAGTTTTCTTTGAAATTTTTTAACTGGGCGATCATCTCCAAGAAAATCTTTTGTAGCTTCAACAATCAAATTTTGTCTCAGGCTTAATTTTTTTGGCAATCTTCGCATATGATTTTACTACTTGTTTATTTTTCGACCTTTTTTGCGATTGAACTTGCATTAGAAAAATCTCAGCTAATTTCGTGACAGCTGATTCTATCAATTCGTCCTGATATTTTTTATTTTTTTTCGGCTCCATAAAAAAAGACTCTAGTTTTACTAACTAGAGTCTAACAAAACCAGATTTTCGAAATGTGACTTTAATTTTCTCTTTTAAATCTTTTGACGGCTTGCTTTGGGAATCTTCTTTTGGCTTGCCTTAAGTTTCGATATGTTTTTTTATATTCTAATTTAGTTGGTTTCTTATATTTTTCTTCCGCAATTTCTTCTGCTAAGGTTTTTAATAATGGTCTTCCAGTAGATAATTTTTCTTCTGGGTCTCCTTCGATGCCGTATTTCTCGACCATTTCAAATCTATCCTGGCATTTTTTGCAATCTAAAGCTCTTAATGCGATTTCCATATTTCTAAGCCTCCTTTTGGTGTTTTTAATCTTAGATAGGTTTTCCAAAAACACCTTATATGCCTTAGCCATTTTTTTCGGCAACCTTCCCTTGGTTTTTAAGTTAAATTTCTGCCGCAAATATTCTTTCAAAAACTTTTTTTCACCTGTAGTTAAAGGTAATTTTGGATTTAATCTCTCGAAATTTTCCCAAAGAGCACCCATGCTTTTTATAGGGAAGCCATAGGGTTCTCTGTTGTATAGAAGGTAAGATTCTAACCAGTCATAGAAGTTTATCGGCAGATAATATTTCTTTAAGATTCTTTTAATTCTTTGGTCAAGCCTGTTTTTTACAGCCTGCGAGCTTGATTCTAACCAGTTAGAGATTCCGAAGTCTTCAATAAGAACAATATCAGTTTTTGGGTCGAGGTCGGGGATGCTTATCTTTTTTCGAGATAACTGTATGTCCTTCAAAAATTTGTCGTTAGATAAAAGCAATGATGCTCTCTCATAATTTAGTTCATCACTTACCTTAAAGTATTTACTCAATTCAAAATCAAGCATTTTCGACCCAATACGCATAAGAGGAGAAACTCTGCTAACTGTTCCATCTATGTTCTCAAATTCCTTTATTGCAAATGGTTCTTTCAGCGATATCTGTTTTATTTCCTCAATAAATTTAATTCCTTCTTCTCTTTCCTTCCATCTCTTGCCTTTGATTTTTACTGTTTTTTTCATGATTTTTTCAGGGTTATTATCCCATTTTTCTGTCCTTTCTTCAAATCATAACCTTTGAAAAACTAAGGATTGTTGATAAGATGAAAGTGTAACTTAATATTATCGCCTAAACCTTGTTTCAAAGGCATGGCACAAAAACCGATCAAGGCATCAAGCTCGTCGTCAGAGCACCTTGATCGGTCATATCTCGAAAGAGGTATGGGTAGCCGAAAGGCTATCACTGGCGGCGGGCTTTATGTTTTACGCCAGCAGTAAACTTATTGTTATGGCAAGAAACTGGCTGGAAGAGCAGAAAACACTTTTCATAAAAAATGAAATCTTTACACTTTCTATTTTGAGTGCTTTTCGGCAAGGAAAAGGATATCCAATTTATAAAAAGAAAGGGGTATCAGAAAACGAAAGGATGTCGTTTCACGATTTTTTAAAAAAAGAGTTAATAAAATATGAGTCTATATATAAGAAACAAGTCTCGGACGATAAGCATATTGGCAACATTTTACACATTCAAAGGGAGGTTAATAGTCGATTTAGGAATATTTTATATCTTCGGCTTGGTAGGGTTCAAAAATTTTTTAATATTTATCTAAAATACTTATGGGTATTAAATTGGATTCCCGAACCGCCGCATTGTCCATTTGATTCAATGGTCATTAATAGATTAGGGGCGGTAGACCGATTTACTGAATTTGACGATGTTGATACCTATAAAAAATTATTGAAACTAGCTCGTATACAATCTAAAAAAGAAAAAAAGTCTATTGCTGAATGGGAACTGACTTTTTGGAACAGAATGTCTTAAGTCCCTAGACGAGGATAGAAACCCTTGGGGAAAGTCTTTTTACGAGGATCTTTAAAAATTTTTACAAAATAAAAATAAATGCTAAAAAATAATATGCCCAACAAACCAAAAATCTTAATATTTGAAGATGAGCCATTTGTTTCAGAGATTCTTTCCAATAAATTCAGGGAAGCGGGATTTGAAGTAAAACATTACAGTTCTCCCCCTGATAATTTAGTAGAAGAAGTTAGTAAAGAAAAGCCGGACATTATCTCAATGGACATAGTAATGCCCGACATTGATGGATGGGAAGCCACCAGTATTTTAAAAGCAGATCCTCGGACAAAAGACATTCCCATAATTGGATTTTCTAACCTTGGCTTAAAAAAAGATATTGAAAGGGGGATAAGGGTGGGTATGACAGATTATCTTGTCACGGCGAATTGGACGCCTGGCCAGTATATAGAAATAATAAAAGAATATCTTAATAACCCCAAAGATTACCGGAAAAGATATAAGGGGGAGGTTAGAGAAAAAAGGAAAAAGCAACTAGAAAAAAAGGCTACTGGAAAACAAGCAGAAAAAGAATTAATAAGAAGCATATTGTTAATAATGATGGGTTTTCGCCCTCCGCTAACAGCAATCAAGGGTTACTTAAGTATGCTAGAGGAAGGTGAGTTTAAAGGAAGAGAAGAAATTGCATACAAAAGAATGAGTAAGGAAGTTCAGAAAGTAATCGAAAATTGGGATATCTTAAATAAGCTCATCAATAAGTATTAAAAGTAGCTTTCAGATTGTGAAGCTGGAAAAAACAGGAAGAAAAATAACAAAAAACGGTACTTTCAAGGATAATAACAAAAGTAGAACAAGATAATCACAACACACAAATAGGGGGAGAGAATTTGATAATAAAAGGAAAATCAGTTTAAAACCACTCATTAGTGAGCTTTTTTAATTTAAAATTAAAAATTGAATTTATGCCGGGGAAAAGGTAAAATTAAAGAAAGCGATCTAAGGGAACTTTTATTGGTCAGATTTTCTTTACGTCCTTCGAGAAGTGTGCTATGTTTTAATAATGGATAGTCCAATTTTATGAAGAACAAATTCTGTGAAAAATTAGCCCTTCGTAATGAAAGCGATGTTGAACAGTTTTTTATTATTAGATTACTCAAGGATTTAGGATATAAAGATACCAATATTTTAACTAAACACGCAATCCCAGCTTACGTTATTGGCAAGGGACAGAAAAGACAGAAACATGTTCCAGATTACCAAATTAAAATTGGCAAGACACCTGTTTTAATTATTGAGGCAAAAAATCCAAATGAACCGGTTGATAATTATATCATCGAAGCCCAAGATTACGCGACTTTCGTAAACCGGGGCTTTATGGGTAAGAATCCAATACAGTTTGTTTTGGCAACAAACGGCATAAAAACAAAGCTTGCTAAAACCTATGAGAACAAAACTATCTTAGAGTTAAATTTCGAAGATTTTATAGATGGTAATAAGAAATATGAGAAATTAAGAGACTACATTTCATTTACTAATCTTAAAAAATCTTTTGTAACTGAAGAAAAGATTTTTGAGTTCAGAACACCGGACTTAACTGAATTAAAGGGAGTTCTTAAACAGGCCCATGATTTAATTAGAAGAAAGCAAAAAATAGGCCCAAAGAAAGCATTTTATGAATTTACGAAATTACTCTTCGTAAAAATGAATGAGGACAAAAAAATTCAGAATAAACTTGAGAATAAGGAAACCGTACCTATTAATGATTTTAAATTTAGTGTGAACGCTATTGAACAAAGCAAAGATCTCGATTGGATAAATATTCTATTTCAAAACTATAGAGATGATTTAGATGCCCTTGTCGCAAAAGGAGAAAAGAAAAGGATATTCCCAAAGACCGAGAAAATTAACCTTTCGCCTTCTACTATAAAAGCTATCGTCGAAATGATAGAAAACTTTAATTTACGTAGTGTTGAGGATGATGTAAATGGTAAGGTATTCGAGACATTTCTAGAGGCTGCTGTCCGCGGAAAGGAACTTGGACAATTTTTTACTCCAAGATCAGTTGTAAAATTCATGACAAAATTAGCTGATTTGAAGATAAAAAGAAATCCAGAAACTGGCCAATATGAGCCAGATACGATATTAGATGGTGCCTGTGGTACCGGTGGTTTCTTAATTTTTGCCCTGAGTGATTTATTTGATAAAATCCCTTCAAGTGTTTCTGATAAAGAAGCGTTGAAGAAAAAAATCAGAGAAGATTGTTTATTTGGAATAGATGCGAGTGAAGATGAAATTATCCCTATAACACGAATGAATATGTATTTGCATGGTGATGGCGGGAGTCACATTTTTCTTGCTGATACCTTAGATAAGAATTTATTTATTGAGCAAGGGTTAGAGAGAGAATTAGTAGCTGAAAGGGAAGAATTAAAAAATATTTTAGCGAAAAGAAAATTTAATGTTGTCTTAA
>Ga0315291_10004794_pt1 | contig 17106 bp, 9 predicted proteins | sample YL17G12_20_MG_FD_203070 | JGI IMG/M metagenome (GOLD analysis project Ga0315291, IMG submission 203070) | Sediment microbial communities from Yellowstone Lake, YNP, Wyoming, USA - YL17G12_20 | ecosystem: Environmental > Aquatic > Freshwater > Lake > Sediment | place: USA: Wyoming | collected...
AGGAACTCCCGCTCCAAGAGCCCGTTCACCACCTCGTCCAAGAGGTGGTTGAGGTTGACCGTCGCCAGCCGGTGCTCGGTATGGCGCACAAACCCCAGGAGTTTCTGGGTAATATCCTTGGCCCGCATCACCGCCTGGTCAATGTGGTCCAGTTCCCGGCGGACCTGGTCCGGGTTCCATTCAATTTTGAATTGAGGGTCGAACATGTCCCGGATCACCCCGTTGGTGGCGGAGATGATGGCCAGAGGGTTGTTGATCTCGTGGGCCACGCCCGCGGCCAGCTCGCCCACCGAGACCAGCTTGGCCGCGTGCAAGAGCTGGGAGCGGAGCTCCTTGCGGGACTCCTCCACCCGCTGCGCCCGGCGCAGGAGCCGGTCGGTGGTGATCCAGATGGCGCTGAGCACGATCAGGGCCAGCGCCACGGTGCTGGCGATCATGATCTGGCGCGCCCGATACATCTCGGCATAGGCCACCCGCAGGGGCTGCCGCACCACCAGCACCCAGGGAACTTCTTCCAGCCAGGAATAGGCGATCAACTCGGTGTCGCCTTGGACTTTGATCTCGTTGGCGCCCGAACCGGCGGGCTCTGCCGGCAGGTAGTCGCTCGGGCCCAACAGTTCTCCGTGCTCCGGGTCCACGATCTGGTAGTAGCCCCGCCGGTTGATGAGGGCGGATTCGCCGCCCTTGCCCTGGCCGATGGTGCGGAGGAACATGTAGAATTTGTCCGGGTCCAGGGTGGCGCGCATGACGTAAGGCGCGCCGTCGAACAGTTGCCGGACGGCGATGGTGAAATGGGGTTTTTTCCGGAAGCCCAGGTAGATGTCGCTGATCAGGTAGTTCTGGTCCTGGTCCATCAAGGTGCGGAACCATTTTTCCCGGCTGTAGTCTTTGCCCTGGAGATAGGGATAAGGGCCGGCGTAGCCGATCTGGATGCCCTCGCGGGTGAGGAAGCCGACGTCCACGAACGCGTCGCTCATCTCCCGCAGATGTTGCAGGTAGCGCCTCATGTCATCCGGCGTGGGGGCCAGCTTGAAATCGCGCCCCCGAAACAGGTTGAAAATGTTGAGCACCCGCTCCTGGAGAAAAAGGTCAATCGTGTTGCGCTGGCTCTCGGCCAGGATGACCAGGTGCAGTTTGCCGCTTTTCTTAATGGTCTGGTTGAACTGGAAATGAAAGTAAAGCGACAGAATCGCCAGCGGCACCAGGTAGGCAATGGCCAGGCCCACCCGCAAAAGCCTCCGCAGCCGGCGGTAATATTCTTCGGTCTTGAGATGGGACGCCGGCGCTAGCTTTTCCGGCCCCGGAGGCCGATCTCCGCCCCTGGCCCCTTCTCCTCCCTGTTTGGCAACAGCCATTTTCCGCTTTCTTCCGGGTGCGCTGGTTTTAGGTAGTGCCGCCCTCGTCTCCAATCTGCCAAGTCTCAGCGTGTTCCCGGTTGGTTTTAATCTCTTTTTAATTCTCCTGCTAATTATTATGAGCAATAGCCGTGCCCAAACCCAAAGGGCCGGACAGATACACAAAATTATACCAAATCAATAAGTTAAGTAAAAAATGGATTGGGAGAGGCTTTAGGGGCGGTCTGGGAAATGGCGATAGTTCTTTACAGGCTGAAAAAAAATCAGACGATGAATTGAATAAGGAGTAGTCCATGGCCAGGCTAATCTTCTTCGATCCCCGCACCGGACAATCCGCCTTTTTCCATTTTGGCGTGCAAGGTGGGCCGGGAGATTCCCAGGAGCTTGGCGGCCCGGGTCCGGTTGCCGTGGGTAAAGTCCAGGGTTTCGCTAATCAGGATACTGCTGAACCGATCCATCAGGGAGGTCCACAAATCCGGCTGGCCGCCGGCGGCCAAGGTCTCCCGCACCCATTGGCGCAAGACTTTGTCCACGGTTTCGGTGTTGACCAGACCTGGACCGGCCGCCCCTTGCACGGCCTGGGAAATATCCTCGGGCCGGACCGGGTAGCCCCGGCTGAAAATCAGGGCCTTCTGCAAGGTATTGGCCAACTCCCGCACGTTCCCGGGCCAGGGGTTGCTGGCGATCATGGCCTTGGCCTCTTCGGTCATCCCGGGGTTATCCAGGGCCATTTCTTTGGCAAAGCGGGCCAGGAAATAATCGCACAACAAGGCGCCATCGCCTTTGCGTTCGCGCAGGGGCGGCAGCTCGATCGTTACTACCTTCAGCCGGTAATAGAGGTCCTCCCGGAACCGTCCCTCGGCCAGGGCCGACTCCAGGTCCCGGTTGGTGGCCGCGAGGATGCGCACGTCCGCGGGGATGGATTCCCGTCCGCCCAGCCGCTCCAGGCTCTTTTCCTGGAGCAGCCGCAGGATTTTGGCCTGGATGCTCAAGGGCATGTCCCCGATCTCGTCCAGGAACACGGTGCCGCTGTGGGCCTGTTCGATCTTTCCGATCCGGCGGTTGACCGCGCCGGTGAAGGCGCCTTTTTCGTAGCCGAAAAGCTCGCTCTCCAGGAGCGTCTCGGGGATGGCCACGCAGTTGATGACCAGGAAGGGCTTGTCCGAGCGCAGACTGTGCTGGTAGATCGCCCGGGCCACCAACTCCTTGCCGGTCCCGCTCTCGCCCCGGATCAACACCGTGGCATCGGTGGGGGCCACCCGCCCGATCGCCTTATACACCTCCTGCATGGCCTCGCTGCGGCCGATGATGGCGTCGGCCGGCGCGGTTTCCGGGACCACGTTCAACTCCACCCGCGCCCGCATGAACCGCCCCGCTTCCAGGGCCTGCTCGATCACGGTCAGGATATCCGGGATATCGAAGGGCTTGAGCACATAGTCAAAAGCGCCCAGCTTGGTGGCTTCGATGGCGGTGTCGGTGGTGCCGAAAGCGGTCATCACGATCACCGGGAGCTTGGGCTCGATCTCCCGGATCGCCCGCAGGGTCTCGAGCCCGCTCATCCCCGGCATGCGCACGTCCATGATCACCAGGTCCGGCGTCTTTTGCTGGACCGCATGAAGCCCGCCCTCGCCCGTGGACGCCGTCTCCACCTCATAGCCTTCCTCGGTCAACAGCTTCTCAAAACTCGTGCGCAAGCGCGCATCGTCATCCACAATCAAGATCCGGCTCATCTGCTTTCCTCCGGAACCGGGAGCGTGATGATGAACGTGGCTCCTTCCCCTTCCCGTGAGCGCAAATCCAGCCTCCCCCCGTGCTCTTCCACCACCCGCTGGGCAATGGCCAGGCCCAGCCCGGTCCCGTCGGGCTTGGTGCTGAAAAACGGCTCAAACACTTTATCCAGGAGCGCCTCGGGAATCCCGGGCCCGGTGTCCTGGATGGCGATTACCACCGCCCGGCCGATCCGCTCGGCCACCGCTTCGGTCTCGGTCACCTGAAGCCGGCCGGCCTGGCCCATGGCGTCGCAGGCGTTCACCAGCAGGTTCACCAGCACCTCCTTCAACAGTTCCGGGTCGGCCAGCACGTTCGGCAAGTAGTGGCGATTCCGCTCCACTTGCAACCCCAAGAGTTCAAACCGGCTTTGCAGCAATTGCATGGCCGCATCCACCACCTCGGAGACGTTGATCTGCTGCATTTTCAACTTGGGCGGCCGGGAAAATTCCAGGAAATTGCGGACGATGTTGTCGAGGTGGCGCATCTCTTCCGCCACCACCTTGAAATCCTCCCCCTGGGTGGGCGTGAGCTCCAGGGTGCGCTCGAGCGAAAACAGGCGCATCTTGATCGAGGTCATGGGGTTGCGGATGGTGTGGGCCACTTCCGCGGCCAGCTTGCCGACCAAAGCCATCTTCTCCGACTGCAGCAGCCGCTCCCGGCTCCGCCGAAGCTCGGTATGGGTGTCCTCCACGTCATAGATCAGGCCCCGCACCCGCTTTTTCAGCGCGGCCACCTCGTCTCCCGACACCGAAGAAGCCCCGGCTCCGGCCCGGTCGGCCTCCACGGTCAGGTTCCGGATCGGGCGCAGGATCTCGGTCACCAGCATGAAAGCCAGGAAAGCGCCGAGGATGACCGCGCCGGTCATGGCGGTCCCGGCAATCACCCGGAGCCGCCGTGCCTGGAGATGGCTCTCCTTCCAAGTCCGGTTGAGCATCTGATCGTGAAGACCTTTGTAACGATCACACAGTTCAAGAATCTGGGAAAATTGGGCGCGGACTTCCTGGTGCAATAAACTCCCGGCTTCCCGCTCTCCGGCCCGGTAAAGGGCGATCACCCGGTCCTTTTCGCGGGTGTATTGTTCATAGTCCGACTCGATCTGGCTCAAAACGTTTTGCTCGGGTTCCGAAGGCGAATGTTCCCGGGCCTTAAGGAGCTCCCTCTGGAACGCCTGGCGGCTCTCTTCCAATTGCTTGAGCCAGGCCGGGTCACCGTCCAGAAAATAATAAGAAACAAAGCCCTTCTGGCGCATCAGGGCGGTCTCCAACTCCGCCGCGGTCCGAAGCTGGGTCACATTGGTCTCCAAGACCCAGGTGAACAGACCTTGGATCCGATAGGTCCACCAGATCATCACCGCGCCGCCGCCGAGCGTAATCATCACCAGGCCGGCCAGGGGCAGCAAAATCCGGGCGCGCAGACTCGGACGCGTCCACCAATTCATTCTGGATACCACTCCTCTTCCCCGTGAACGTGAACCTGAACGTGAACCAAAAAGGAAACCTTAAAAATTCAGCCCGGAGATGCCGACGCCTTTCAGTATAGAAGATTTAACCGCCGGCGGCAAATTTTTAGGTCTCAAGACGGACTCCCCAACGCTTGCGACCGTAAAAAAAGCTGACATCTCATCCCCCCTGGCTGCCGCAATTTTTATTAAAAAAGTCGGTTTTATACGTAATTCCAAAGAGTTAAATAATTTACCGATTGGGGCATGATTATTGCTAGAAATAGAGGAGCACGGGTATTGGTTGCGGGAGGGAGTGCTTTATCCTGAAGAATCAGAAGTTGATTGAGAGAGGAAGGGCTGAAGAGCTCTTCCCTGAGGCCAAGAAATAAGGAGGGTCATGATGGAACAGGAATGTGTCTCCGCCCAGCGGGCATCGGCGGAGGAGTTTACCGCCGAGCAGTGGGCGGCGGTGGATGCCATCGTCGCCAAGTATCGGGGCAAGCCGGGTGCCTTGATCCCGGTGTTGGAGGAAGTCCAGGGCGTGACCGGCTTTCTGCCCGAGGTGGTCCAGCGCCGGGTGGCCACCGGCCTTTCTATCCCCTTGGGCCAGGTGTATGGGGTGGTCACCTTCTACTCCTTTTTCACCATGAAGCCTCGCGGCAAGCACCAGGTCCGGGTGTGCCTGGGCACCGCCTGTCATGTGCGCGGTGCCCACCGGAACCTCGACCACCTGGTGGCGCAACTGGGTATCGAGCTGGGCGAATGCACGGAAGACCGCCAGTTCAGCCTGGAACTGGTCCGCTGCCTGGGGTGTTGCGCGCTGGCGCCGGTCTTGATGGTCGGCGAGGACATCCACAAGCAGGTGAAGACCGCCAAGCTGGACCAGATGATCCAGGAATATCGGCAAAAATAGGACTTAACATGGGGTCAGGCCCCAAATGTTAACATCCTGGGTGGGATCCAGAAAAATGAAGGAGTAAGAACATGGCCGAGAAGAAAAAGAAATTGACCTTGAACGATTTGAAGGCCATCAAGGATCGAGTCGCCAAGGAAAACGCGAAATATCGGCTCCGCCTTCTGGTCTGCGGAGACACGGGTTGCCATGCTTCGGGCAGCCAGGCGGTCTGGGCCGCGCTGACCGAGGAAGTCCAGAAACGCGGGCTTGAAAAGGAAGTGCAACTGGTCAAGGCCGGTTGCAACGGCTTCTGCTCCGTCGGGCCGCTGATGACCATCTATCCCGGCGGGATCTTCTACCAGAAGCTCACCGCCGCGGACATGCCCGAACTGGTGGAAAGCCATTTCCAGAAAGGCAAGCCGGTCGAGCGCTTGATGTATAAGGATCCCGTAACCGCAAAGGTCCTTCCGACCGTGGACAAAATCCCTTACTTCACCTTGCAACACTTCCGGGTGCTCCGCCACATGGGGCAGATAGATCCGGAGAGCATCGAGGAATACTTCTGGAAAGACGGCTACCTGGCCGCGGCCAAGGCCCTCCTGGAGATGACCCCCGTCCAGATCATCGCCGAGATGAAGACCTCCGGGCTCCGCGGCCGCGGCGGCGCCGGGTTCCCCACCGGCATGAAATGGGAGTTCGCCGCGGCTTCCAAGGGCAACGTCAAATATGTGCTCTGTAATGCCGACGAGGGCGACCCCGGCGCGTTCATGGACCGCTCGGTGATGGAGGCCACCCCCCATGCCGTGCTGGAAGGCATGATCGTGGCGGCCAAGGCGATCAACTCCCACCAGGGCTACATCTACTGCCGGGCCGAGTATCCCCTGGCGATCAAGCGCCTGAACATCGCCATCACGCAGGCGCGCGATTCCGGTCTCCTGGGCCGGGACATCCTGGGCTCGGGGATTGACTTCGACATGGAGATTTACCAGGGCGCCGGCGCCTTTGTCTGCGGCGAAGAGACCGCGCTCATGGCCAGTATCGAGGGCCGTCGGGGTATGCCCCGGCCGCGGCCGCCCTTCCCGGCCGTATCCGGGCTGTGGCAGAAGCCGAGCATCCTCAACAACGTCGAGACCTTCGCCAACGTGCCCCAGATTATTCTGGAGGGCGGCGAGAAGTCCGCCAAGATCGGGACCGAATCGTCCAAGGGCACCAAGGTGTTCGCGCTTACCGGCAAGGTGAACAACATCGGCCTGGTCGAGGTGCCCATGGGCACCACGATCGGCAAAATTATCTTCGACATCGGCGGTGGCGTCCCCGGAGGCAAGAAGTTCAAGGCCGCGCAGTTGGGCGGCCCCTCCGGGGGTTGCATCCCGGAAGAGCACCTCGACACCCCCACCGACTACGAGGCCATCACCAAGGTGGGCGCGATCATGGGTTCGGGCGGCATGATCGTGATGGATGAAGACAACTGTATGGTGGACATGGCCCGCTTCTTCATGGACTTCTGCCAGGACGAGTCCTGCGGCAAGTGCTCGCCCTGCCGGATCGGCACCCGGCGCATGCTGGAGATCCTGCAGCGGATCTGCCGGGGCGAGGGCAAAGAAGGGGACATTGAGCTTTTGGAAGACATGGCCATCCAGATCAAGGACGCGGCGCTGTGCGGCCTGGGCCAGACCGCGCCCAACCCGATTTTGAGCACCATTCGCTACTTCCGGCATGAATATGAGGCCCACATCAAAAATCAATACTGCCCGAGCGGGGTCTGCAAGGGCTTAAGCGCCGCGCCCTGCCAGCGCAGTTGCCCGGCCGGGGTGGACGTGCCCAGCTACAACTCCCTCATCGCCATGGGCCGGTTCCAGGAAGCGGTCGAGGTGATCCGCCAGGACAACCCCTTCCCCGCGGTCTGCGGCCGGCTGTGCAGCCGGCCCTGCGAAGGCAACTGCATCCAGGTCGAGACCGGAGAAGCTATTGCGATTCGATCCCTGAAACGCTTTGTCGCGGACTACGAGATGGCCCATTGGAAAACCGAGGAACTTCCCGCCAAGCTCATCCATAAAGAAAAGGTCGCCATCATCGGGTCCGGGCCGGCCGGATTGACCGCGGCCCGCGATCTCCGCCGGCAAGGTTACCCGGTGACCGTGTTCGAGGCGGCCTCCCGGCCCGGCGGCATGCTGCGCCTGGCCATCCCCGATTTCCGCCTGCCCCCCGATGTGCTGGACCACGAGATCCAGGCGATTGTGGACGCCGGCGTGGAGATCCGCACCGGGGTAGCGGTGGGCAAAGACCTTACCGTCGAGAATCTGCGCCAACAGGGCTTTCAGGCCGTCCTGATTGCGATCGGGTCCCATCAAGGGATTGTGCCCCGCCTTCCCGGCTCACAGAGCAACGGGTCGGTCCTGCAAGCGATTGACTTTCTCAAAGAAGTCAAGCTCAGGAAACGCGCCCGGCTGAGCGGCGATGTGCTGGTGGTGGGTTCGACCTATGCCGCGCTCGATTCCGCCCGGACCGCGCTCCGGCTCGGGGCGGCGTCGGTCGGCCTGGTCTATCCCCGGGCCCGGGACCAGTTCGCCGTGGAAAAAGCCGAGGTGCAAGCGGCCGAGGAAGAGGGTGTTACCATTCATCCCCTGCTCATGGCGACCGAGGTGATCCGGAGCAAGGATCGCGTGACCGGGGTGAAGTGCTTGCGCCTGGCCGCGCAACTCCCGGACAAGACCGGCCGGGCGCGCGCCGTGGTCAAGGGGGGCGAAGAGGTGGTGCTCCCGGCCCAGGTGGTCATCTTTGCGGAAGGACAGGAGCCCAACCTTTCGGTCCTGGCAAAAGGCCCGGAGCTGAAGCGGACCCTCGGGGGCTTGCTGGAAGTCAATCCGGTGACCTTGGAGACGAGCCAACCCGGCATCTTTGCCGCCGGCGACGTCACCTCCGGCGGGGCCACGGTGATCGAGGCCATTGCCGCCGGCCAGAAAGCCGCGGTCACCATTCATCGTTTCCTGCGCGGTGCCGATCAGGTCGAGCCTCATCGCCTGGTCAAGCCGCGGCGCCTGGTCCCGTTCGTGGAGCTGGGCGAAGCCATCCCCAACTTCAAGCGTCCCCAGGAAATGCTGCGGCCGGCCAGCGAGCGGGCCCATGATTTTGAAGAGGATAATTTGACTTATTCCGAAATGCTGGCCATGAACGAGGCGAGGCGCTGCTTGCGTTGCGGCCGGGAATAGGGCGCCGGAACTATCCAAAGGAGGAGTGAGGCATGAAGGTGATTGAGATTGATCAGTTGGTCCAGAAACACGGGGGGGACGACTCCGCTTTGATTGCCGTCCTGCAGGACATCCAGCGCCGGGAGGGCTACCTTCCCCGGGAGGCGCTGACCCTGCTCTCGGAAAAGATGGCCGTGCCCCTTTCCCGGTTATACGGCCTGGCCACCTTTTACCGGTCCTTTTCGCTCACGCCGACCGGCCGGCACCGAGTGCGGGTCTGCCTGGGCACCGCCTGCCACGTGCGGGGCGGGCAGGCGGTCCTGGATCAATTGGGCCGGGAGCTGGGCGTCGCCGCCGGCGGCACCACGGCCGACCAGGAATTCACGCTGGAAACCGTGCGCTGCCTGGGCTGTTGCAGCATTGGGCCGGTGGTCCAGGTGGATCAGGAAACCTTTGGTCGGATCCGGCAGGACAAGGTGGACAAGGTCTTGCGGAAATTCCAGTAGCCGGCGGTTCCCGGCGAACTTTAAACAGCGGAAAGGAGTTGGGTTATGAGCGCACCAAGCCCGATCACCAGCGCCAAAGACTTGGAACGCTGGAAAGAAGAAGGTCTTCGCTCCCTGGCGCCGAACACCGCCAAGGTCTCCGTCGGCATGGCCACTTGCGGGCTGGCGACCGGCGCCCAGGCGGTCTTCGACGTCTTGACCGAAGAGCTTTCCAAAGCATCCTCCCAGGCGATCCTGGCCAAAACCAGTTGCATCGGCTTCTGCCAGATGGAGCCGATCGTGGAGGTTTACCGCCCGGGCGAACCGCGCGTGCTCTACAAGGAAATGACCGCAGAGAAGGCACGCGAGCTGGCCGCGGACATCTTGGGTGGCAAAGTCAACAAGAAAGAGGCGCTTTGCACCCTGGACGGCTTCCCGGAAGCAAAGGCCGGCAAAACGATCTCCGGGATCCCGCGGATGGAGGATCTTCCCTTCTATCAAAAACAGAAAAAGATCGTGCTCAACCGCTGCGGCCGCATTTTCCCGGACAGTCTCGCGGAGTATATTGCCTCCGGCGGCTATTTCACTCTCTGGCAGGTGCTCAATAACCGCTCCCCGGACCAGATCATTGCCGAGATTGACCTCTCCGGTCTGCGCGGACGCGGGGGCGCCGGGTTCCCCACCGGCCGCAAATGGCGGTTCGCCCGCGACGCCCAGGGCGACCCTAAATATATCATCTGCAACGCGGATGAAGGCGACCCCGGCGCTTACATGGACCGGAGCGTCCTGGAAGGCGATCCCTTTGCGATCCTGGAAGGCATGGCCATCGGCGCCTACGCCATAGGCGCCAGCCAGGGCTTCATCTACGTGCGCGATGAATACCCGCTCGCCATCGAGAAGCTCGAGACCGCGGTGGCCCAAGCCCGCAGCCACGGCCTGCTGGGCAAGAACATCATGGGCAAGGGCCTCTCCTTTGATCTGCGCTTGATCCGGGGCGGGGGGGCTTTTGTCTGCGGCGAGGAGACCGCGCTGATTGCCTCGCTCGAAGGCCGGCCGGGCGAACCCCGGCAACGGCCGCCTTTCCCGGCGGAGAAGGGGCTGTGGGGCAAACCCACCGTGATCAACAACGTGGAGACCTGGGCCAACGTGCCCTGGATTCTCTCCCAGGGCGCGGACTCCTTCCGGAAGCTGGGAACCCAGACCAGCAAAGGGAGCAAGGTCTTTTCCATTGTCGGCAAGATCAATAACACGGGGCTGATCGAGGTCCCGATGGGGCTCAAATTGCGGGACATCATTTATGACATCGGCGGCGGGATCCCCGATGACAAGAAGTTCAAGGCCATCCAGACCGGAGGTCCCTCGGGCGGCTGCATCCCGGAGAAGCTCTTGGATCTGCCGGTGGATTATGAGAGCTTGACCCAGGCCGGCGCCATCATGGGTTCCGGCGGCATGATCGTCATGGATGAGGATACCTGCATGGTGGACGTGGCCCGTTACTTCCTGGACTTCCTCAAAGAGGAATCGTGCGGGAAATGCTCGCCCTGCCGCGAGGGAATTGACCGGGCCCTGGAAATTCTGGAACGCATCTGCCAGGGGAAAGGCCGGACCGGCGACATCGAGACCCTCGAGTCCATCGGCAAGATGATGAAGGGTTTTTCCCTGTGCGCGCTCGGCACCACCGCCCCCAACCCGGTCCTCTCCACCATCCGCTACTTCCGCGATGAATACGAAGCCCACATCCGGGATCACAAATGCCCGGCCAAAGTCTGCCGGGAGCTGATCCGCTACTCGATCAGCGCCAAGAACTGCAACGGTTGCGGAGCTTGCGTCAAGCCCTGCCCCCAGGAAGCCATCAGCGGCGCGAAAAAGAAAGTCCATACCCTCGATCAAAGCCTGTGTATCAAATGCGGCATGTGCTACGAAGTGTGTAAGTTTGATGCCATTGAAAGGGAGTGAAGAAAATGATAGCTCTTCAAATGAACGGGAAATCCCTAAAGGTCAAGCCCGGAATGACCGTGTTGGAGGCGGCGCAGAGCGCCGGGGTCAAGATCCCGACCTTGTGCCATCATGAGGGGATCCTGCCCTATGGCGCCTGCCGGCTGTGCACGGTGGAAATCACCGACGCCGGCCGGACCACGCTGCAGGCCTCGTGTTGTTATCCGGCCAAGGAGGGGCTTCAGGTCCGCACCGACACCGAGGCGGTGGTCGAGGGACGCCAGTTGCTCTTCCAGCTTCTCCTCGCCCGGTGCTCCGAGTATCCGGCGATCCGCGAGTTGGCCGCCGAATGGGGGGTCATGGATACCCCCTTCTCGCCCAAGGGCGAAAACTGCGTGCTCTGCGGCTTGTGCGTCCGGGCCTGCGCCCTGCTCATGGGCGCCGAGGCCATCGCCTTCAGCGGCCGGGGCACCTCCCGGAAAGTGACCACTCCCTTCCGGTTCCCCTCGGAGGAATGCCGCGCCTGCGGCGCTTGCACCTTCCTCTGCCCGACGGGCGCCATCCAAATGGAGGCGGAAATGGTGGAACGCCTGCGCAATCGGTACGGGCCCGAGCGGCAATGTCGCTACACCCTGATGGGCCTGGTTTCGGGCAAGGTCTGTCCCAACAATTATAACTGCGCGCAATGCACGTTCGATCAGACCATGGAGCTCCGTTTCGGCATGCACCCCGCCTTTGCCGTGGGGGCCGCCAAGGCTTTAGCCGCGGCTGCTTCCCCCACTCGCTGAACGGAAGAAGGAGAGAGAAGATGAGTATGATTGCATTGGAGATTGATGGCCGTCCCGTGTCGGTTCCCCCGGAAAGCACTATCCTTGACGCGGCCAAGAAGATCGGGGTGAACATTCCCACCTTGTGCACCTTCCCCGAGCTCCAGCACGCCCCCGGCGCCTGCCGGGTCTGCCTGGTCGAGGTGGAGCGCGCCCGCAACCTGGTGGCCTCCTGCGTCTATCCGGTGGCGGAGGGGATGAAGGTCAAAACCAACAGCGAGCGGGTGCGCAAGGCCCGCCAGACCGTGCTCGAGTTCCTGCTCTCCGACCACCCCCAGGATTGCAACATCTGCCAGAAACACGGCAAATGCGAGCTGCAGGCCGTGGCCGAGCTGGTCGGCGTCCGCGACATCCGGGTGGGCCGCACCGATTTCACCACCCACCGCATCGACGCTTCCTCCCCTTCGCTCCTCCGCGACGCCAGCAAGTGCGTCAACTGCCTGCGCTGCGTCACCGTCTGTTCGCAAGTGCAGGCCGTCAATCTGCTCACCCCCGAAGGCCGCGGCTTCGGCTCCAAGGTGGTGCCGGCCATGGGCCAGAACCTGAAGGACGCGGTCTGCGTCTTTTGCGGCCAGTGCTCGGTCGTCTGTCCCACCGGCGCCATTGTCGAGCGGGACGAGACCGACCTGGTCCTGGCCGCGCTCCATGACCCGAAAAAGCACGTGGTGGTGCAGGAGGCTCCGGCCGTCCGGGCCCAGCTCGGTGAAGAGTTTGGGATGCCGCCCGGCACCCTGGTCACCGGCAAGATGATTGCGGCGCTCCGCCAGCTGGGCTTTGACCGGGTCTTTGACACCAACTTCACCGCGGACTTGACCATCATCGAGGAAGGCAATGAGCTTTTAAAAAGGGTGAAGACCGGGGGCAAGCTGCCCATGATCACCTCCTGCTCTCCCGGCTGGATCAAGTTCATCGAGCACTTTTATCCGGAGCTCCTGCCCCATCTCAGCACCTGCAAGTCCCCGCAGCAGATGTTCGGCGCCCTGGCCAAGACCTATTATGCTCAGACCGAGAAGATTGATCCCAAGGATATCTTTTCGGTCTCGATCATGCCCTGCACCGCCAAGAAGTATGAGGCTTCCCGGCCGGAAATGCAGGCCTCCGGTTTCCGCGACGTGGACGTGGTCCTCACCACCCGCGAGCTGGGCCGCATGATCCGGCAGGCCGGGATTGATTTCATCGCCCTGGCGCCGGAGAGTTTCGACGCGCCCATGGGCCAATACACCGGCGCGGCCACCATTTTCGGGGCCACCGGCGGCGTGATGGAAGCCGCGCTGCGAACGGTGTATGCTGTAGTTACCGGCAAGAACATGCCCAGTCTCGATATTGCTCCGGTGCGCGGCCTGGAAGGGGTCAAGGAAGCGGCGCTCGTGATCGGACCGCTGGGCGAGGTCCGGGTGGCGGTGGCCCACGGCCTGGGCAATGCCCGCAAGCTCATGGACAAGATCGCGGACGGCACCGCCAACTACGCCTTTATCGAAATCATGGCCTGCCCCGGCGGCTGCGTGGGCGGCGGCGGCCAGCCCCTGCCGGTGAGCAACGAGAAGCGGACGCTGCGGGCCCAGGCGCTCTACCACGATGACCACGACGTCCAGGAGTTCCGGCAGTCGCATGAGAATCCGGCGGTCAAGGATCTCTACGACAAGTTCCTGAAAGAGCCGCTGGGGCATATGTCCCATAAGCTGCTGCACACCCATTATGTAGAACGGGGAATTTAACCCCATGGCTTCGGCCGTGAAAAGGGAGGTTAGCATGGCGAGCAAAAGGACGATTCTCCTGGTGGATGACGACCGGGACATCCGCGACTCGCTCCGGATCATCCTGGAGAGCAAGGGTTATCTGGTCAAGACCGCGGGCAATGGCCGCGAAGCTTTTGCCGCGCTCAAGGCGGAGGTGCCCGACCTCATGATCCTTGACATCATGATGGCCACTGACACCGAGGGCTTTGACCTGGCTTTCGAGCTGAAGCAAAAGCCGGAGTTCAAAAACCTGCCCATCGTCATTTTGACCAGCTTTTTGGAGAAGGTCCGCGTGGAAGGCCCGGACAAGTTCCAGCACATCCTGGGCGAGGAATGGCCGGCCAAGTGGCTGTTCGAAAAGCCGGTGGACACCAAAAAGCTGTTGGCCAAGATCGAGGGCATCCTGGCCGGAGGCTAGTTGAAGCTCCGGGCGCCGGAGAGCATTATGACTCAAGCAGCCAAGAATGCCGGGCTCCGGAACCTGCCCGAAGAAATCCACCGCCGGAAACGGATTATTCTGGGCGAGCTCAAGGACCGGACCCTCTGGTTCGTGCGGCTCCGCTGGTGGGTGCCCCCCAGCATCGCGGCCGGGACCGGGGTGGCCTGGCTGATCGGAGTCCAGTTCGCGGCCCCGGCCCTGTTCCTGGTCGCCCTTTTCATCCTCGCCTACAACATCCTCTTCCACCTTAAGAGCCGCCGGATCACCGCGGACCCCGCCGGCCAGACCGAATTCCTGCGACGGTTCACCTATTGGCAAGTGGGGCTCGATTATGCCTCCATGTTCCTCCTCATCCACTTCACCGGCGGCGCCGCCAGCCCCTTCATCTTCTTTTTCATCTTTCATATCATCTTCGCTTCCATCCTGCTTCCTTCCCGCTCCGCCTACGGCTTCGCCGCGCTGGTCGCGGCCGGGATGGGCCTGATCGCGGCCGCGGAATACCTGGGCTGGATCCCGCACCATGCCCTCGGGTTCCGCGGCCAGGCCATCAACCTGGCCAACCAGCCCTTCCACGTCATGGTGGAGCTGAGCTTCTTTGCCGCCTCGGTCTTCATCACCGCCTTCTCCACCACCGCCATCATGCGCATGCTCCGCAAGCGCATCTTGGACCTGGCGGACCTCTCCGAGGCGGTGACCACGCTCAACTCCCAGTTCCATAGCCTCTACGCCATGGTCCAGGCCATCGGCTCCGCCCAGCGGCTGGACCAGGTGCTGCGCATCGTCACCTCGGAGCTGGCCGCGGTCATGGAGGTGGCCGGCATCTCGGTCAAGCTGCTTTCCGAGGATGGCAAGCAACTGCGCTACGCCGCGGCCCACGGCCTGCCTCCCGAGTTTCTCAAGGAGAAAGTGGTGGAGGTGGAGAAGAGCCCCCTCAACCGGCGGATCATCGAGGGCGAGCCCTTTGTGACCGGGCACCTGACCGAGCGGGAGATGTTCCAATTCGGCGAGGAGTTGGTCACGGCCGGGCTGCAGTCGGTCCTGTTCGTGCCCCTGATCGTGGAAAAGCGGGTGATCGGAATTCTCGGCGCCTACTGCATCCGGCCGGAGCGGTTCGGCGAGGCCGAGCTGGACTTCTTCCGCCTGGCCGCCGGACTGGTGGCGATCGCCCTAGACAATGCGCGGGCCTACGAAGCCGTCGAGAACCTGGTCCGCGACCGTTCCTGGTTCATGATGCGGGTGGCCCACAACCTGCGGGCGCCGCTGGCCGCCACCCTCAGCATCCTGGAAGTGGTCCGGGACGGTTATCTGGGCGAGCTGAACGAGGCCCAGCAGGAACACCTGCGCCGGATCGACCGCCGCGCCCGCTCCATGATCACCCTGATCAATGAGATCCTCAACCTGGCCCAGAGCCGGAGCGAGAAGCGCCGCTTGAACTATAGCGAGGTGGACCTGGCCACGCTCGCCGGCCGCATCCAGCGGACCTTTCAGGACGAGGCGGCGGACAAGAGACTGAACTTCTCGGTAACCGTGGCCGAGGGCTTGCCCGAGATCCGGGGCGACCGGGACATGATTGAGCAGATGCTGGAAAACCTGATCAGCAACGCCATCAAATACACGCCCGAGGGCGGACGGGTGGGCGTGGCCTTTTCCCTGGGCACCGACCATACCGTTCGGATCGAGGTCAGCGACAACGGCATCGGCATCCCCCAGGCCGACCGCTCCCGGTTGTTCACCGAATTTTTCCGGGGCGAGAACGCCCGGGCGGTGGAAGAGACCGGCACCGGCCTGGGTCTGGCCATTGTCAAGGAGGTCGTGAACCACCACGCCGGCCGGATCCTGGTCGAGAGCGAAGAGAAGCTCGGAACCATTTTTGTCGTTCACCTTCCCATTGGACAAGGAGTGATTCCCATGCCTATTGCCGCGCGCAAAAAAGTGGAGTTCCCGCATTTCATTGACGATACCGCGATCCAGGGCCATCTTTCGGCCGGGGCCGAATCCGGCCCGGATCAGGCCCGGGCGGTGATCGCCAAGGCCCGCGAGCTTTTAGGCCTGGACCTGGCCGAGGTCGCCGTCCTGCTCCAGAGTGAGGACCCTGCGGTGTTGGAGGAGATGTTTCATACCGCAGCCGAGGTCAAGGAGGCGATCTACGGCAAGCGGCTGGTGCTGTTCGCCCCGCTCTACATCAGCAACCTCTGCCAGAACAATTGCCTCTACTGCGCCTTCCGGGTGGGCAATCCTTTGCTCAAGCGCCGGGCCCTGACCCAGGAGGAAATCGCCGACGAGGTGCTCCATTTGATCCGCACCGGCCAGAAGCGGCTGTTGCTGGTGGCCGGCGAGGCTTATCCGAAAGAGGGGCTGGATTACATTTTCAAGTCCGTGGCCACGATCTATGCGACCCGGGAGGGGAACGGCGAGATCCGGCGGGTGAACGTCAACATCGCGCCCCTGACCGTGGAGCAGTTCCGCGACCTGCACGCGTGCAAGATCGGGACCTACCAGCTCTTCCAGGAAATCTACCACCAGCCCACCTATCAGAAACTGCACCTGAGCGGGCCCAAGGCCGACTACAACTGGCGCTTGACCGCTCCCGGCCGGGCCTTTGAAGCCGGCATCGCCGACGTGGGCGTGGGCGTGCTCTTCGGGCTTTACGATTTCCGCTACGAGCTCCTGGCGCTGCTCCAGCACATCCGGCACCTGGAAAGCGTATACGGGATGGGCCCGCACACCATCAGCGTGCCCCGGCTGGAGCCGGCCGAGGGTTCCGAGCTCGCCGCCCATCCGCCCTACCCGGTCGCGGATGAGGACTTCAAGAAAATCGTGGCCATCCTCCGCCTCGCCGTCCCCTACACCGGCATCATTATGACCACGCGGGAGACGCCCAAGATGCGCGCCCTGACCTTCGCCCTGGGCGTGTCCCAGATCAGCGCCGGCTCGCGCACCAGCCCGGGCGGCTACCGGGAAGGCCAGCCGGCCACCGCCCAGTTCCAGTTGGGCGACCACCGCAGCCTGGACGAAGTCATTCACGATCTGCTGCC
>Ga0315291_10004796_pt1 | contig 17105 bp, 24 predicted proteins | sample YL17G12_20_MG_FD_203070 | JGI IMG/M metagenome (GOLD analysis project Ga0315291, IMG submission 203070) | Sediment microbial communities from Yellowstone Lake, YNP, Wyoming, USA - YL17G12_20 | ecosystem: Environmental > Aquatic > Freshwater > Lake > Sediment | place: USA: Wyoming | collected...
TTCCGAATGCTCGGGTCGCGAGCCCAGCCTAGGCGGCAGAGTGCTGCGATAACGTTTCCATTGAGGCATCCAGCAAGGCGCGCCCAATCGCCCTCTGCGCTTGCCGCCATGCCACTCTCGAACCCTCCTGAAGGCATCTGGAATCTGAAAGCGTACTCGCACATCTTCCTAACAGCGGGAATCATAGGGTCGATGCCTGTTTGCGAGAGTATCAACAACTGCCAGACCGTTGATTTGTACTTTGGAAGGTACCAGGTTCGGCTATCGTCCCAGCCGCCGTTTCTCTTCTGCTTGGCGAGGATCTTCTTCACGGGGTCCCATTCAGGGATCTTCTTCCTTGCCTCCACCGCATCCTTCCTGTTAGGGGAAACGTCGAGTAACTCGGTAAGCGTCAGGTACCTGATGCATGGATTATTCTCCTCTAGAAGCCACCTGACAACACTTGCGTAATGTCCGATCGCAAGAGAACGTGATGCCGCTAACGATCTCATGCAGATCGCTCCCACGTTTGCCAGCATGGTCTTATGGCCTATTCTCTTGTGCTCAGGTAGGATTATTGAGGGCATCACTCAGTGAGCTAGGTCAGGCGTTTGTGTTGGGAGCTGCAAGAGAGATCGACTTGTTCAAGAAACAGATGATGTTTGAGAAGCGGACAGCGCAAAGCCTTCGAGCAATGGGCGCGAAGACGAAGAATACCGTGCCCAAGCTTCTCTTCAAAGGAATCGAGCTTGACACAACAAAACATGCGCACATGTATGCGACCTTGATCGACTTGGCATCTGGAGCTACGATCTCGAAGGTGGAACACTACGAAATGAGAAAGGAACTCGAGCGACACGTCGCGAACGAGAAGATTATGCTTCTTCAAGCACAGAGAATCGCAAGAACCATGACGGACGCTCGGATGAAACCCTTGCTCAAAGTCATCCTAGCGGATGAGAAGAGACATCACAAGACGCTCTCGACGTTGCTGAGGACGATCGCCGTGGAGGAGAAGATCAGCGAAGACGACTGGTGGGATTACCTCAACAAGTGGGCGGTCTTCTCAACCTAATGCGAACGATCGCCAGATACGGCCAGACAGACTTCAACTCTATTGAGTGCGCCAAGTCCTAATCCTAGCAATTGCTTCCTGGATGTTGCGTTGAGAGGTCGCAAACGACAGCCTCAGGTAGCCTTCTCCCGCCTCACCAAACGCACTGCCCGGAATCCCTGCAAGCTTTGCCTGTTCCAGGAGTTCCTCGGCGATCCTTGTCGAAGGAAGCCCCAGCCTGCTGACGCTCGGGAACGCGTAGAATGTTCCTTTTGGCGGTGCGCACTGGAAGCCGTCGATACCATTCAGTCCATTCACAATGAGGTCTCGCCGGCGCCGATACTCTTCAATCATCTCGCTGACACAGTCCTGCGGTCCGGAGAGAGCCTCCAGCGCAGCTTTCTGTGCTGATGCAGGGGCGCAAGATGCCATGTAGCCATGCATCTTTCTAATGCCGTTTGTGATAGCTTCGTTGGCAACGACGTAGCCGATGCGCCAGCCTGTCATCGCGTATGTCTTGGAGAAAGAGTTCACCGTTATTGTTGAGTCCTTGAAGTCAGACCGCGAAGCGACGCTGAAATGCTTGTTTCCGTTGAAAATTATCTTCTCGTATACCTCGTCCGCGAGAATGAGGAGTCCGTGTTCCCTAGCTAGTTTGGCTAGTTCCAAGAGGCAGCTTTGTGAGTATACAGCGCCTGTGGGGTTGTTAGGCGAATTGACGAGGATCATTCTTGTCCTATTGGTGATGTGTCCTTTGACATCTGCACCGCTTGGTTCGAAGTCCGGTCCTTGCAGAGAAACAGGTACGGGAACACCATCGGCGAGCCGGACGAACCCAGCGTATGACGGCCAAGAAGGCTGAAGGACTATCACTTCATCACCCGGATTGATGGTCGCTTGGATGGATGCGAATATCGCAGCAAATCCGCCTACAGTGACTGTGATCTCGGTCTTCGGATTTGCTTCGATCCCGTTCTCTTCGAGGAGTTTCCGCGAAATAGCCTCGCGGAGTTGCAGGATGCCGGCCCCGTGAGTGTAGTGCGTATAACCATCGTCCAAGGCTCGGCTCCCAGCCTCGACTATGTCTCTCGGCGTTGGGAAGTCGGGCTCCCCAGCATGAAGTCCAATTATGTCAGGCCTTGCCTCTGCAAGGTCGATTATCTTTCGTATCGGTGAAGGCTCGATCGACTGGACTCGCTTCGAAACACTCAAACTTCAACCCCACTCAACAGGCCAAGAATTCACAGAAGACTATTTCGCATTCTGCACAAGCATGCCTCACCGACATGGGCGCTTGGTCACTTGAAATATTCGCGGATCTCATCGTAGAGGAATTTGGAACTGAGCGTTTGCCCAAGTTTCTCCGCCATCTCCTCGACCGTGATCCGGTTTCCCTCTTTCCACAACTCCTTCAATAACGATCCAGACGCTGGATTCGCGAACCATTCGTCGCCGAACTCATCGACAAGATACTTGCGAAGCTGGGCCTCAGCGATCCAAGATCGCAGATACTCTGCGCAGTAGAAACCGTCGTCCACGGTAATGATGTAGTTGACCGGGTGGTAACGCACTTTCACCGCCCGTTCGTGCAGTTCCTGATACAGCCTATCCTTGCCTTTGGTGCCTTGTCTATGCAGACGGAGTTCATACTCTAGCTTGGCTGTATAGAGTCTCGTTATGTAGAGTTTCGAGAAATATGCGAAGCGGAGCAGTTCATCCGGGGTGCGTATTCCAACGATCTTTTCCAACCACTTCCCGTTCAAGGCTAGGTTCTCAAAAAGAGAAGAATAGGTCTCGGTGAGAGATTTCTCATCTGAGAGACGAAACACGAAGGGCATCTCAGCAGGAGTGTTGGCACCGTGAAGTGCGTGCCCTGCCTCGTGAAGGACTGTCTCGTAATCATACCGCCCCCCTATCGGCATCGCGCCGAGGATGACCTTCTTTGGAACATCGAGCGGGAAACATGCAGCTCGCGGATCCTTCTTTGGGCGTTCTTCAAGGTCAAGCAGGATGTTCGGATGTTTCTCAAGCTGCAAGTCCATTCCATCAAGCGTCTTTCGTAGCGCTGTCACTGCGCCGCCTTTGGGAAAGTATGTGTCGAATCGTCTCCCACGCTGTAGGTAGAGGATATCATGTCTGTCGGCGTCTTTTGGTTCGACGCGAATTGACTTGAGCGCTGATTCGAGCTGTTCAAGATAGAGTGAATCCGTTGTCTTGAGGTGTGTTTTCAGTTCGTCGGACAGCTTATCGTAGTCGATGCTCTTGATCTCTGAGTAGAGGCCAGCATAGTCCGAGTAGCCCTGTGCCTTCGCAGCTTCATGGAGTCTCGTTAGTCTCTCCTCAAGGATAGGGTTGAAAGTGACGACGGCTGCCTCTGCGAGGCCGTTGATCCTTCCACGTCGCTCTCTGTCATCCTCGTTCATCACTATCGGCTGAATCGATCGCCATGGAACAGGCTTGCCGTCAACGGTGATTGTTGTCTGGGTCTCTAGGGTGGTAGCTTTGTCGGTTAGCTCGGTGACCTGTCGTTCCAAGTATGTGCCTACTAGGCTTCCGTACAAGAGGTTGAATCGTCTGTATTCGTCGCCGGAGGAGGCTTCGCGGGTTCTCTTGACGGCTCCCATGTTGTCAGGAGTGAAGAGTTGGTTGTACTTCTGGAAGATTTGCGAGATGTTCAGTTCTTCTTTGAGCCCAGCCCAGTTCTGATAGTACTCGTTAGTAGCTTCCTTCACGAATTCTTCATAGTCTCGTTCAATCTGTGTTATGTCCATCGACACAACCGTACAGGGCACCATTTTCTGCGGGACTATTAAGTCTGGAGACGGTCATGCTGATATGAGGCATCAGCCTCTATGCCTTGGACGAGCGGTTAACGATGCAGGCAAACAACAGATACAACTACATCACAGCCACCAGGCGTCGTGTCGAAAGCAGTATCGTCGATAAGAACGAAAGAGACGAACTGGTCGCACGCGCAGAAAGCGTTCTCGGTAACGAAAGTCTCGGTTGGAAGGCTAGCATCGATGGATTCTGTATGCAGCTTTTCACGAACAGCAACCACTTGGACGAGTTCTGGCGTGAGAACTGGTTCTCGATGCTCCGTGAAGTGAAATCGCACGGCAGACTCTACGCTGTGCTCGACCCAACGTTCGAAGACGGCAAACCTCAGGCGTTCTACAATCCAGACACTAAGACTGCGGTGATCTTCAACACGGAATACTACGGTCAAGTGAAGAGCTGGGCACTAGGCGTCGCGTGCGACATCGCCGAAGACCAACATGACATCCACAGCATCCACGGAAGCTGCGTTGAAGTAAACGGCAAAGGAATAATCCTAATCGCGCCCACAGGAACCGGAAAGAGCACCCATTCATACGCTCTGCTGAACATGGAGGGCGCGAGACTCCACAGCGACGACTGGGTCTACGTACGCTTCATCGGAGGCGAAAAGGGTAGGGCGAGCGCAGACATCAGTGAACGAAAATTCTACATACGAACGAATATCACGCGAGTCTTTCCAGAGGTTAGGCCGCTCCTTGACCGTTGCAAGCTGGAGAACGTTATCCCTCTTTCTCCAGAAGAAGCTGAGAAACTGCGATCGCAGGAGATGAGCGAGGATGAGATACGTGTGCTCGCTTCAGATTCCTACATTGCGCATGAATACTCGCGTGCCATGCTGGATCCCTTGTGGATAGCCGGTCCAGAGAAGTTCGTCGACACAACCCGTGCCATGAAGGTCATCCTCCTGAAACGCGAGAAGAACGACGCTGAGATAGCTCGCAGGCTTGAAATCGAAGAGGCGGTTCAGTACCTAGTAGTTCAGCCCGAGCAGTTTCTGAACCCATACCTAATCGTCAAGACCGATGAGAAAGTAGAGGTCAGGAAACGCTTCTTTAGAAGGCTCTTCAAGCTCGCACCCTGTTATCTGGTGAACACGGCTTTCGACGTGAAGACTGTCCAGCAGAAGATCCGCGACATCATTAGCCAGTAGCTCCACGGGTGTAGATCCTCAACAAACAGCCACGTAACTCTAACTGTTCTGTTATCCGCGCCGGAACTTGTCAGCAAGTGATTTGAGTTCGCCGCTCTCGTAGACCTGAATCTTGGTGTCAAGCCTCACATCTAGGCTGAGGCTCCGGAAGAGCCACAACAGTTGCTCTGCGGTGACAGGGCCTTTCAGCTTGCCATCTCGGACCAACTTCGCGAGCTCTGCTTCGAGCATGCGCGTAGGTTCGGGATACTGTGCGGCGGCGGCATCCAGCACCTCCCACGCCCTGCCGACAAGAATCGTCTTCAGAACTTCCCGAGGACGCGGTTGCTTCTGATTCGGTTCTTTTTTCTTCTCTTGCTCGAGGAGACGTCGTTGCATCTCCTGCATCCTTCGAAATTTCAGACGCTCCAGCTCAGCGTCCTCGGACATAGCAGATTCTCCACGGCAACGCGAGTAATGCGAGACCTACTATTAAGTGCGCGAACTCGTCAACCCTGGAGTCTTCTCTGAGGTAAGTGGATTCCGCACTCGTACTCATAGATGATCCTCGCAGCCACAACCCACGCGTCAAGCGGCTCCTTATCGATTGAGAAGACATGGTCTGCGAGCTGTACCGTTGATTGACCGAAGTGTGAGTGGGCAAAACCGCCAATCAGCACCGTCGGTGAATCCGTCTCGACCATCAGCGAGCATGCCTCCTTGGCGCTCGCAGGCTTTCCTACAGTGCTGAATGCCACCACGGCCGAAGCCCCCGACTCTCTGACGAGCTTTTGGAGTGTGCACTCTCGGATTCTCAAAAGTGGCTGTTCGCCTGGAGGCACGCTGTTCTTCTCGTAGAGCTGCTCGAGTAACCCAATGAACCTGTCATAATTCCTAGGAAGCCTAATTTGCGGATCTACGTCTATCACCTTGTCGTCGACAGTATGAACGTATGTTCTCAACAGCTCCTCTCGGTTCAGCGGGGATCCTAAGGCTTGTAGGAGAACATGAAACGCGATATCCGGCCTTCCACGTTTCAGGAAGTCTTCGGAAGGATCGCGTGCTTCCACTGCCCTAATTGCCGAATGGTGAAAGCTTCGATCGAGGATCAAAGAACTTGGTTCTCTGCCTTTCCTTCGGGCATGTGCAATCACAGATGGATGCCTGACCAGTTGCGGAGGCATCCTTTCAATAGACGATTCTGCAAGGATCAGCGTCAACACGTGACTTCCCTCGAAGGCAGCATACGATTGTTTGCTGGGAGTCTTCACGACAAGCGGGGAGATGAGCATTATTGTTGGAGTACGGGTTTAGTGCGGCGAGACATGCGCAAATCATAGATGCTCTTGAGGTATACTTCATCTCGCCCGGGTTGGGCAAGCAGGCACTGGCAGAGCTTTGACACGTCAAAAGAGCAACAGTAACATGCGTCACATCGCAGAGGAGCGCGTTGGCATACTCCTGAAGCTCGCAAGAGATGTCGTGAGATCCGACCCACCCCTGTCCAAGCGATACGTCGAGCTCGCGCAACGAATAGCCATGCGTTCGGGCGTCAGGCTCGGGCCTGAACGGAAGCAGTTCATATGTAAGTACTGCAAAAGTCCTCTTGTTCCAGGCGTCAACTGCAGAGTCCGCGTGCGCACAGAGCACGGTACTCATGTCGTGGTGACCTGTCTGGAATGTGGATCGATGAAACGCTATCCAGCGGTGAAGGAGAAACGTCTCAAAAGAAGAAGATGAAGGAACTGAAGCGTCGATCAGCAGAGAAGGATCCGACCGTATGGATCGGAAAAGGCGGCGTCACGGATGCGCTGTTGGGTCAGATCAAAAGACAGCTTGACGCAAACGAGATGGTCAAGGTCAAGGCCCACAAGACCTCTCTCAAGAACGCTGGAGTCGCTGAGGATGCTGAAAGGATAGCTCGGGAGACGACTTCAGAGATTGTTGACGTGAGAGGGCGAACGTTCACCATTTACAGGCAGAAGAAGACGCAAAAAGCACACCCAAAACTGACCAGATGAGCCGCTACCGCCTAGCTCAGCTCAGCTTATATTTTGGCTAAAGTTCCTAGTGCAAGACTGGTTCAGAAATCGGAGAGACTACAGTTGCCTACAGCCTATGATGTGGAGGCCAACGTTCTCGTTGAGAGGCTGGCCAAACACCTCAAAGAGAACGTCGGTGAGGTGACCCCGCCGACATGGGCCCTCACATCCAAGACGAGTGCACACAAGGAACGCCCACCGCAGAATCCAGACTGGTGGTACGTTCGATGCGCCTCTCTTCTAAGGAAACTCTACATTCACGGACCGAGCGGAACTCAAAGGCTCCGAGTCGAATACGGCGGCAGGAAGAGAAAGGGAACGAGCATAGAGCACGCCAAGGACAGCGGGGGATCAGCGATCCGAGAGCCGCTTCAACAGCTGGAGAAAGCCGGCCTGGTGGCCAAGGAAGGCCCCAAAGGTAGAAAACTCTCAGGAGAGGGAGTGAGCCTACTCAACAGGATCTCAGCCGAGATATTGAAGGGGAGCTCCTCCGGAGAGGGCTCGAAGCAATGAGCGGAGATGACATCAGCGAGGAAGAGCTAGAACAGCTGCGCAGACGAAGGCTTGCCGAGCTTCAGAGGGCAGCAACTGAAGAAGATAGGCGAGCTGAAGTCCAGCAGCAAGTTGAAACCCAGAAACAAGTAATCCTCAAAAGAATACTCACAATAGAAGCGAGGCAGAGACTCACGAACATCAAGATGGTCAAACCTGAATTCGCGGATCAGCTTGAGCTTCAGCTTATTCAGCTCGCCCAATCAGGTAGGGTAAAGCTGCCGATATCCGACGAGCAACTCAAAGAGGCACTTGTTCGCCTCCAGTCCCAAAGAAAGGACATCAAGATCAGGAGGATATGAGATGGCAACGCACAAGCCCGCCGGCAAGAAGAGACGTCTTTCAAGGCGACACCGCATGAGGAGAGCGGTTCCGACATGGGTGGTCGCGAAAACGAGAGGCCATGTGAGAAGTCACCCGAAGAAGAAGAACTGGCGTGATAGCAGACTGAAAGCATAGAAGGTAACAGATGTTGAGCAAGACACAACCCGACCCGGAAGATGCCGCCGCAGAGGAAGAGGTCTCCGAGGCCCCGCAAGAAGAGAGCAAGGAAACCATCGAAGAGGCTAAGGAAGAGGCGGCGGAGGAGCAACCCTCAGTTGAGGAAGAGGTTGCTGCTGAGAAGGCTGAGGAGAAAGAGGCAGAAGAGGAAGAGAAGGAAGGAGAAGAAGAGGAAGAGGAGATAGAGATTGTTGAGGAACGAATATACACGATCCCCTTCCGCAAGGTCTGGGCGACACCAATGGGCAAGCGAACTCCCCGAGCCTCCAGAGTGCTCCGCGCCTTCGTAAAGCGTCACATGAAGGCTGAAAATGTCGAGATCAGCAACGAGGTAAACGAAGAGCTATGGGCCAGAGGCATCAGAAAACCGCCCAGAGAGATCAAGGTTCGATTGGTCAAAGACAAGGAAGGCAGGGTCATAGTATACCCTGCGACTACCGCCTAAGCTTCCATGATCCCAAGGGCCTCTTCCTAGGTCAGTTCAGGGAAACCAAAGATGTGGTTTGAATTGCTGGCGCCGGTGATCTCCTAGTTGGGGATCCTGCGCGCCGACGTCTATGGAAGTCCAAACATCGGAGTATATTGCCACTCTAGCGAGACGACCGCCATCGTCCCGCCGGGCCTCACGAAGAAGAAACTCGACAGGGTCCGACAGTATCTAGGCGTCCGCGTTTGCGTGACGAATATTGGAGGATGCGCACTTTTGGGGGTTCTGGTCACGTCGAACTCGAACGGAATCGTTCTTCCACACACGATCCATGATCACGAATTGAAGGCGGTTCAAGATAGTCTCGAAGTGAGGGTTACGGTTGCTCAGGAACGGTGGACCGCGCTTGGAAACATCGTGCTGGCGAATAATAATGGCGCGGTCATACATCCTGGTGCATCAGAATCTCTCGCGAAGACGGTTGCGGAAACCTTGGGTGTAGACGTTGTCACCGCAACGATCGGTGGTCTTCCGTACGTTGGATCGCTAGCCGTCGCGACCAACAAGGGCGTGCTGGCTCATCACTCGATAACAGATCGCGAACGGGCGGTCATCGAGAAGGCATTGAAGGTGCCAGTGGAAGCGGGAACGATCAACGGTGGAGTGCCGTACATTAGGGCCGGTCTTCTCGCGAACACGAAAGGCGCGGTTGTCGGCCCACTGACCAGCGGGCCTGAATTGATGGCGATTACAAGAACACTTGGAATCGAATAGCACTAACTAGCGTACGCACTCCGAGCCTTACGCTTTGAAGAGTTTGTCCCATTTTCCGTCAGAGATCTCTTTCTGGATCTCTCTGGGGTCTCTGCCGTCAACCGTGATACCCATGCTGACACATGTTCCGAGCACTTCCTTTGCAGCAGTGCTGTCTGACAACGCGTAGCTTCCTGGGAGTTTCATCTTAGCTATCTTCGCCACCTGCTCGACCGTTAGGTTGCCCGCCTTCTCAGCTTTCGGATTGCCCGAGCCCTTCTCTATGCCAAGTTCCTTAACAATCAGAGCGGATGTCGTGGGAGTGCCTATCTCGACCTCGAAAGCCTTTGTCTCAACATCCACGATTACTCTGACAGGAACCTTCATCCCCGAGTAGGCGTCTGTGAGCTCATTGATTCGGTTCACGATCTGAAGCACGTTAACTCCAAGCGGCCCGAGGGCCGGTCCAAGTGGTGGACCCGCAGTGGCCTCGCCGCCGCTCAGGAGAGCCTCAACTTGTTTCTTCTCTCCCAGCTTCTCCACCTCCTCGAGTAACTAGTTTCACGTAGTCGGCGTGTACCGTGATCGGAAGCGTAGCGAATCCTTCCTCAAGTAGTTCGATCGTCACTTCCTCTTTCATCTTGTCGACGTGAGTAATCCTAGCCCTCAGGCCTCTGAACGGGCCTCCGACAACTTCGACCGAGTCTCCTACCGCAAGGTCTTCGATGACGGGCTTCGTGACGATGAATCGTTCCATTGCTTGAGGAGAGACCACGCCCTTCGTTCGAGCTCTTGCGTGGCGAATACCTGAGATCACATCATCAACGATATGGGCGCCCGCGGCCTCGACGAATATGTATCCTTTGATCACTTCAGGCGCGAGTATGCAGAATACCGGAGCCTTCTTGATTGCGGCTTTCGAAGCTATCAGTTTAGTCGCAGTTCTCTCTTGTCCGCTGGTTGTCCTCACTGCGAAGATAACGCTCTGTCTCTGCTGGTTTTGATCGGGCAAGGAAGGCCACCTCAAGGCCCTTGCGGAAGCAACCCGACGAACAGGAAGAGTATTCGCACAACGTAGCCAAGTCCGCCCACTATGGCGATCCCGAGAAAACAAATCTTCGCCATGAGTGATATCTCAGTCCAGGTGGGCCGCGTCGTTACATGGAGTAGTCTCCTCGCGGACGTCAAGAAGTTGCGAGCGGCCAATCTTCTTCCTCCATCTGGTTGTTAGTTTTATTCTGAAAGCGTTGCCGCCTAATATTTTGGAGCCTTATTTAAGGTATCCAACTTTCGCTCGTCCACCGTTCAGATCATTACTACTTCACGGCCTGATCGCTTGAGAAACTCGACCAAGATGGTTCGCTCAGGTCCACGTACCCCCTTCTTGTCTATGATTGCGTGAGAGCAGTCGCCCACGGTTCTACGAAACGCAAGCTCCACGATGGCTTGATCATAACTATCGAAGAAATACTTCGAGAGGATGTGTCCGAGCGCGAATTCACCTTTCATGACCGCCTCGGTGTGCTTCCAGGAGTAGTGGCCTCCCCCGAAGCCAACCGCAAGGGTTCCTTTGGCCGGGGAAGTCGCAGCGATCCAGATCGCTCGGGCAACAGCCTTTCCAGCTATTGGGTCTTCCCATTGTCTCTCAGAGCTACCGATCTCCACAAACATGCATGGCACTGGAAGTTCAGTGGGCCCATGGTGCGTGGCTTCAAGAGACACTAGATAGGAAAGACCGAGCTCTTCACGGCCTTCTGACAGGGACAACAGCGCGGCCCTCATCCTGTTCGGTTCAACCAGTGCAAGGCTTCTCGGCCGCCCTCCGTAGGGTGCCTCGTTCAAAACGTTTCCAGGGCAGTGGACTGTCAGGCATGGATCGCCTTTCTCGCTCGTGTGTCTTGAGGCAAAGATCACGGATGTTGTGTCTGGAAACCAGCTTACTGATTCGAGGTGGATAGTTTCCTCCATCGTTCGAGCGAGAAGGATATCGTCTTTCTGAAGGATGCGAGGATCTGAGTACTCTGTTGACTTGCCAAAACCGTAATCGCGGGCGAGACATGACGCTATGTTGAGGCCCGCACGATCTTTCTCTGACACAACTATGAGGACGGTCATTGAAGAGTACGTCTCGGGTCTTTGGGGGTCACGTCAACCTATGATCCTGTCAACGATCGTGGTCGGGTCGAATGAGATCAGGTCCTCGTAAGCTTGCCCCGTGCCAGCGAAGATCACAGGCTTCCCGATCTCTGCGGCAAGCGAGATTGCACTTCCGCCCCTTGCATCAGCGTCAAGTTTGGTGAGGGTTATGCCGTCTATTCTTACGGATTCGCTGAATGATCGTCCTTGCTCAACGGCGTCGTTTCCAGTCAACGAGTCGACGACAAGCATTACAAAGTCAGGAGATGCGACACGAACGATCTTCTTCATCTCGTCAAGTAGGTTTCGCTTAGTCTGCATTCTTCCAGCCGTGTCGATTAGAACCGTGTTTATTCCATTCGCGCGGGCATGATTGATCGAATCGAAGGCTACAGCTGCGGCGTCTGCACCGTAGGTGTGCTTTATTGTCTTCACGTCAAGGCGCCTCGCGTGTTCCTCGAGCTGTTCAATAGATCCCGTGCGATAAGTGTCCGCACATGCGATCACAATGGAGTAGCTGCGTTTCTTGAGCAGGTACGCAATCTTCGCGATCGTTGTGGTCTTGCCTGTCCCGTTTATTCCTACGAAAACTATGATGGCGGGCTCGTGTGCCTGTTTCTTTGCGTCGATCTTCTCGAAGAAGCTGGCTTCACCGCTCCCTTTGAGCACGTCGAGGAGAACTTCACGAACGATCGATGTTACCGGCTGACGACGGTCACCGAGGCGTGAAACTTGAATGCTGGCAGCCCTCTGCTTTATCCCGTCACAGATGCGTTCCGCCACAGGATAGGCGACATCATTCTCAGCGAGCGTCGTCTTGAGCTCCTGCAGGAGTTGCTCAAGGTCTTTCCCGGCGAGCTCGGTCTTTGAGATCTTCTCCACAACTGAGCCTAGGCCTGACCTGAGCTTCTCAAACAAACCGAAGCACCTCCACGCAGAGCGCAGATAGCGTATTGTCTTGAATGAAGGGCTCTAGAGGATTGTAATGGAGTCGCCGCCGCGCCTCTTCACGAACTCGCCAAGTACCGCTCGGTTCTCCTCAACCTTGATCAATGCCTGGTTGAGCTGCTCCTCAAGTGTGGTCCGAGCTTTATCCAAGTCTGCCAGTCGGCTTTTGGTCTCGTTGATGGAATCGTCGATCGGCTTCTCGATGGCGACTCCGGCGCCTACACCGACTACGATCTTTGAGATGTCAGAGAGTTTCGCTCGAACATACGAGCCGCCACCCACGGGAATAAGGGCATCCTCATCAGTCTTCTGGGTCTTGACGCCTTCAAGAGTAGCTGAGGCTACTGCGAACTCGTTCATGGCGGCATTGACAATCTGAAGTCTTTCCTGGAGTGCTCGCGCCGATCCCTCGTAGATTCGTAGCTCCATTAGGCGCCTCTGGAACTCTTCGTCATCGCTCGCGGTTTTCTTACTTGACACTTTCCTTGGTCTCCGTCTCGCTCGCCTTCAGTTCTTCAACCTTCTTGAGCTTGATCTCGAGCCTTCTGGCTTTGTGTCTGCTCCCCATTTCGGCATAGACCCGCTCGATCGCGTCTTGCTCTTTCGTTGCTCTCATTTCCAGTGCGAACGGAATTGCCGTGTGGGGTTTCTTCACTTCACCTGTGATTCTGAAGGTCTTGACCTCAATCAACAAACATCACTTGAACGGGACGGAGGTCCTATGGAAGGTACTCTCCACTATAAAGCTGAGCCCAAGATGCACCACGGCATCACATTTCACAGCCTCAACTAGGGGGTTGCAGCATCCGAACTCTTGAGGTCGGGATCTGCCGATCCTTGGGACCCCGGCGGCTGCTCTTGTGAGTTCTCCAAACGTTTTTATGAATCTCCGAACATCAGCCTGCGGAACTTTCCAGAAGGAAAACGCGATTGCCCCTTGCTAAGGATCAGCTTCTCACAGCCTTAGCAGGGCTTAGGAAACCGGATGTCAAACACGGTTTTACACACTCCGTGGAGCTCATTGTCAAACTTAGAGAGATCGACCTGAAGAAGCCTGAGAACAGGCTGAACGAGTCGGTTGAGCTTCCGAACTCTCTTGAGAAGGAAACGAAGGTATGCGTCATTGCAGGCGGGGACTTGGCAACGAGAGCAAGGGCAGGCCAAGCCGACCTAGTTATCGGAAGAGAAGATCTGGACAAGCTAGGGAAGGACAAGAAAGCGACTCGTAAGCTCGCGTCCGAGTACGACTTCTTCATCGCCGAAGCACCCCTGATGCCTCAGGTCGGAAAGACGATCGGCCCGATCCTCGGACCGAAAGGGAAGATGCCGACGCCTGTTCCGGCGACCGCGCCGATCGATCAGATTGTCCAAAGTCACAGGAAGCTTGTTCGGATCCGGGTCCGAGAACAACCTGTAGTCCAATGCCGGATCGGAACAGAGAAGATGCCTGACGAGAAGATCGCTGAGAACGCTCAGGCCGTCTTCAGCCGGATTGAGGCGAAGCTGGAACGCGGCGCCAAGAACATAGGCCAAGTGCTAGTCAAGACCACCATGGGTGAGCCCGTGAAGGTTCAGGTCGCGAAGGGTTAGCTTATGCTCACAAGACAAGTCACGCACGTGGCTCCTTGGAAGAAGGACATGTTCCAGAAACTGGCGGAGCTCATTGAGAAACATCCAGTCGTGGCGATCGCGGATCTTCAAAAGGTAAGATCATCCCAGATTCAGGAGATCCGAAAGAAACTTCGCGGTCAAGCCGAGGTGCTCGTAGCCAAGAACACGATCCTCAAGAAAGCGGCCAGCGCCATGGTTGAAAAGAAACCCCACATCAACGACTTCGCCGATGGCCTAGCTGGCTCGAACCTCTTGCTGTTCACGGGCATGAATCCGTACGCATTGATTGTCTTCCTAAACAAGAACAAGGTACGTGTTCCCGCCAAAGCCGGCGATACAGCAACAAGCGAGATCATGATTCCAGCCGGCAATACGGGCTTACAGCCCGGACCCGTCATCAGCGAGTTTGGAGAAGTGAAGGTCACAACAAGGATCGAAAGCGGTAGCATCTGGGTAGCAAAGGACACTGTCGTGGCCTCGATAGGCGACACGATATCCCCGAAACTCGCATCCCTGCTTTCGAAGCTCGGCATGAAACCAATGGAGGCTGGGCTATCGATAGTCCGAGCCTTCGACGGAGGCATAGTCCTCAAACTGGAAGACCTAGTCTTCGACCTCGAATCATACAAGAGTGACCTCACAGAAGCATGTAGAGGCGCCATCGCGTTGGCGGTCGAAACAGAATACGTCCTCCCCGAAACCGCACCAATGATAATAGGTAACGCCTACCGGGAGGCGCTGTACCTGGCGAACGAGGCTGAGTTCCCAACCTCTGAGAACATAACAGACCTCGTCAAGCAAGCCTATTCAGAGATGAAATTCCTATCCGACGCAGCCGCGCAAATCAACAGCGAGGCCGCAGCCCGAGAGGAACCAGTCGCTCCAACACCAAGCCCCAAGCAGAAACCCACTGAAGCTAAACCGACTGAAATCAAACCGCCAGAAGCGAAACCACCTGAAGCTAAACCGGCCGAAGCAAAACCAAGACCACCTGAGCCAAAGCCTGCTGAAGCGAAGCTGCCCCAAGAGAAACCTCCTGCACCGAAACCACGCGAGGCGAAACCGCCGGAGAAAGCGTCAGCTAAGAAACTGCCGGAAAAGAAACGGCAGGAAAAGGTTGAAAAGAAGGCTAAGCGGTAGCTGGCGAAGTCTAGTACAAGGTGCGAGTCATGAAGTATATGTACGCCGCATTGCTGCTTCACTCAGCAGCGCAAACAGTCGACGAAGAGAGCATAAAGAAAATCCTAACGGCAGCCGGTGTGAAGCCAGAGGAAGCCAGAGTCAAGGCTCTCGTGGCAGCCCTTTCCGAAGTCAAGATTGACGAGGCTCTCAAGGCAGCAAAGGCAGCACCCGTTGCTGTCGCGGCGCCAGCAGCCGCTGCACCAGCCGCAGGAAAGAAGGAAGAGAAGAAACCCGAAGACGAGAAGAAGAAGGAAGAAGAGGCCTTGGCGGGCCTCGGGGCCCTGTTCGGCTGATTCCTGCGTGCTTGTCTTGGATCCTCTCTCCCTCAACGCATTTCTTCTTGCTCTAGCCCCGTAGTCAACAGGGCGGAGCAAGAAAGTTCTTTGTATTCACCGCGTCTTCTGCCTTGTTGGCCCGAAGGGACGCCATAATGGACATTGACGAGAAGGAGTTCGCGGTTCCATTCTTCAAGGAGTCAGGATTCGTTAGACGTCGCTGTACCGTGTGCGGGACCCACTTTTGGACGCAGATGCACGACCGTGAGACCTGCGGGGACGTCCCTTGTGAAGAGTACACGTTCATTGGGAACTCACCCGCTCGCAAGAGTCTGTCAGTCCGGGAAGCCCGTCAGACGTTCCTGTCGTTTTTTGAGAGCAAGGGCCACAAGATAATCAGGCCTTATCCGGTTGTGGCTAGATGGCGTGACGACGTCTATCTGGTCGGCGCGTCCATTTACGATTTCCAGCCGCTTGTAACAGAAGGTGTGATTCCACCGCCGGCGAATCCGCTCGTCGTCAGCCAACCCTGCTTACGGTTCACGGACTTGGATAACGTTGGCCCAACGGCGGGCAGGCATCTCCTCATCTTCGAGATGGGCGGGCATCACGCTTTCAACTATCCCGATAAGCAGGTCTACTGGAAGGACGAGACAATCCGATACCACCATGAACTGCTTACCGACAGGCTCGGCGTAAGGTCCGATCTCGTCACCTACAAGGAGGATTTCTGGTCCGGCGGAGGAAACGCTGGACCTGACCTTGAAGCCTGCGTCAACGGCCTTGAGATCTCCACACTCGTCTTCATGCAGTACAAGATCATAGGCGATCAGCTATCGCTGCTTCCGATCAAGACCGTGGATACAGGTTACGGTATCGAGCGGTGGGCGTGGCTCACTCAGGCATCGCCAAGCTGTTTCTCAGTCATCTATGGGCCGATACTGGATCGTATGCTCACGCTTGCCGGAGCGAGCATAGACCCGAAAATCATGATCGAGAACACGAAAGTCTCAGGCATCATGAACATTGAGAAGACCTCAGATCGAGTCGAGGCGCGCAAGAAGGTCGCAGAGAGGCTTGGGATGGACTGGCGCGAACTTGAGAAGGTCATTGTTCCCATCGAAAGGGCCTCCGCGGTAGCAGATCACACGAAAGCGATATCCTTCCTCTTAGCCGAAGGCGTTGTCCCATCGAACGTAGCAGTTGGTTACCTGACGCGGCTACTAATTCGAAGAACGTATCGTATGCTGCGCCTGCTCGGGATCGAGGATCGGCTGGGCGAGATTACTGAGATGCAGATCGACCACTGGGGAATGGACTTTCCACATCTCATCGAGATGCGGAACGAGATACTCGAAGCCCTCCGGGTGGAGGAGGAGAAGTTCAAGAAGACGCTGGAGCGGGGAAGTGAGATGGTCAAACGCATCTCAGCTGACTTGAAGGCGAAGCATCAGGACAGCATACCGACAGAGACGCTCGTTCAACTGTATGACTCGCACGGCCTCGTGCCAGATATCGTGCGAGATGAAGCTGAGAAAGAGGGAATCCAAGTTGATGTTCCCGGCAACTTCTTCGGGATGGTCGCTCAGAAGCATCTTTCCGCAACCAACAAAGCCGAAGACGAATCGGAGAAGTTGCTGAAGGAGAAGGTCGCCGGGTTCCCTGAGACGACGCC
>Ga0315291_10004798_pt1 | contig 17103 bp, 20 predicted proteins | sample YL17G12_20_MG_FD_203070 | JGI IMG/M metagenome (GOLD analysis project Ga0315291, IMG submission 203070) | Sediment microbial communities from Yellowstone Lake, YNP, Wyoming, USA - YL17G12_20 | ecosystem: Environmental > Aquatic > Freshwater > Lake > Sediment | place: USA: Wyoming | collected...
TCCGAGGCTTATGGAGACGCTGAACAAGTTCCGATGGATGAGAGCCATTCTCTCAAACCTTCGACACCCTATGGTGCAAGCAAGATAGCATCGGATCACTTGGTTCTTTCGTACATCAGAACGTTTGGCATTGACGCTTCAATCATAAGACCGTTCAATGCTTATGGTCCTAGACAGAATGAAGGATCATACGCTGGCGTCATTCCCTTAACCATAAGAAAGATTCTAGAGGGGGAATCCCCCGTGATCCATGGGGATGGATTACAGACAAGAGATTACACTTATGTAACTGACACGGCTGATGCAGCGGTTAAGATCTACTATGCAAAGTCGACGAGAGGCAAAGTGCTCAACGTTGCAAGCGGTGAAGAAATGAGTATCAAGAATCTTGTCTCAAAGATTGCAGAGCTGATGAACTGCAAGAAGCCAATCATATATGACGCTCCTAGACCTGGAGACATCCGCAGATTCATCGGAAGCAATTCTCTGGCCAAGAAGCTTATCCATTATGAACCAAAGGTTGGCTTTGATGAGGGATTGAGGCTTACTATTGACTGGTACCGAAATCTATAGGCCTCTTGACGTGAATTCGCGTCAGCAGAATAGGACAAATGTCTAAACGAGTCTATGAAAAGTGTGGGTGTCGAGGATGAGAAGGAAGAGAATAAAACTGATAGAACCTGTTATCGGGAAAGAAGAGATTAGGAACGTTGGCAAGGTTCTGCGCTCGGGCTGGCTGACTGAAGGACCAAGGACACAGGAACTAGAAGAAAGAATAAAGCAGTATGTCGGCGTAAACTATGCCGTCGCGGCTACGTCCTGCACTACAGCAATCGAATTGGCTCTGAGGGCTTTGCAAGTTGGGCCAGGAGACGAGGTGATCGTTCCTGACTTCACGCATCCTGCCACTGGCAACATGGTCAGATGGGTCGGTGCCACGCCTGTCTTGGTTGACGTAGACCTGTTTTCATACAATGTCGATCCGAAGGAAGCGGAGAAGGCGATTACAAAGAAGACGAGTTGCATACTGCCTGTTTCATGGGGTGGAAACCCACTAGAAATCAAACCACTCGACGAATTGAAAGAGAAGCATGGCTTGTCCATAGTGGAAGATGCCGCCTGCAGTTTGGGCGCCGAATTTGACGGAAAGAAAACTGGAACGATGGCAGACATTTCCTGCTTGAGTTTTCATCCGAGAAAAATAATAACGACAGGAGAAGGAGGCATGGCGGTCACAGACGACGCGACCTATGCAAAACGAATTGGACACCTGAAGAAGTTTGGCATGGAAACGGCTGGCGGAGAGATCACATTCACTGGAGATGGAACAAATTACAAGCTGAGCGACGTTTTGGCCGCTATCGGGATAGCACAAATGGACAAGATTGAAGCGATCATCAAGAGAAGAATCGAATTGGCCAAGGGCTATGGTGAACTGCTTTCCAACGTTGATTCGGTTAGGCCACCTGAAAATAAAAAGAATGTGAAGCATACCTATCAGACGTATGCGGTTTACATTGAAAAAGATGGTACAAGAGACAGAATAATCGATGATCTCCGAAGGAAAGGCATCGAAACTCAGATTGGCACCTATTCACTGCACTTGCAGCCCAACTACAAGCGAGCGAAGAAAGTAGGAAAACTTGAAAGAGCAGAAAAGCTGTACAGAAACTTGCTGGCTTTGCCAATGTGTCATTCGATGACGAAAGCAGACCAAGAATACGTTGTGTCGGAGCTCAAGAAGAGTATCCGCAGGCATTAGAGAACTATTTGGATGGCTTCGACATTTCCTTGGAGGTTCAGCATCCCGAAGGAATTGGTTATCGTGTCTTCTTGCTTAGTTTCCTTTCGGCCGCGATGCTGAGATTTCATGCCCTTTCTCTATCAGGTATTCATTAAGGGCTATTCTCCACTCTCTCATATGCAAGCCATGCCTTGAAAGCCCCGCGTTTTCCAATGCTGAGAATTCTGGTCTTGAGGCTTTCACCTGCAGTTGACGGGTCTTAATGGGTTGCAGGGTCGTATTTAGGCCCATTATCTTGAATATGTCTTCAGCAAATTCGAGCCATGTGCAATAGCCTTGGTTTGCTACGTGGTACGTGCCGAAGGGTAGCTTCATTTCCATGATTTTCTTTAACATGCTAGCCGCATCTTTTGTGTACGTGGGGCTCATCCACATGTCGTCAACAACGCTGATGACTTCATTGTTCTTGGCTTTGGCTATCATTGTCTCGACGAAATTTCCTCCCTTGCCGCTTGCGCCCGCTGTGCCGAACAGGCTCGCGACTCTGGCAATGTAGTGTTTTGGGTTTTGTTTTGTGTAGAGTTCGCCTGCCAGTTTTGAGATTCCGTAACTGTTGATTGGGCTAGTTGGGTCATCTTCTGTATAGGGTTTCTTTTTGTTGCCGTCAAAAACGTAGTCTGTGCTTATGAGCACCGTTATGGCTCCTATTTCCTTCGAAATCGCGGTGACATTTCTAGCGCCTATGGTGTTTACAGAGAAAGTTTTTACCAAATCGTCTTCGCATTGATCGGTTTTGTGGAATGCCGCCGTGTTTATTATGACGTCAGGGTGGTGCTCCTTGAGTTTCAAGCAGCTGTTGTAATCGGAGACTTCGAGATTTTCGTGTGTGAAGCCTATCGCGTCATGTCCGTCCTGTAGTGCTTTCATGAGGTCTGTACCTAATTGTCCGTTTGAGCCTATGACGGCTACTCTCATAGTAAGGCTCCATTGATCTCTAGGTCGTTGACCAGTTTGCGTGTTTCCAGAAGATGCTTGTACCATTTGACAGTTATCATGCGCGGGTCATCTGGGTTCAGTTTTCCGCCTTTGAGGGCATCAAAGATCTCTTTTGCTCCTTCTTTGGGCGTATAATCCGTTTTGTAGTCCAATTGCTCTTTTATCTTGTCAAAGCTTACTTTGTAGCTTCTCGTATCCGGTGAGCCATACCATTCGAAACTAAAAGGTAGGCGTATGGATTCTGCAACTATCTTAGCGAGGTCGAAGATTTGAAAGTTTTGTTCGTTATTGCCAACGTTGAAGATCTGGCCGTTGACCAATTCTTCACTTGATTCCAGAACTCTGACAAAAGCGTTTGACGTGTCTTTCACGTGAATGAATGGGCGCCATTGTTTGCCATCTCTCATTATTGGAATCTTGCCGTTTTTGAAGAAGCCCAAAGTCATGCCATTGATTGCCAAGTCGAATCGCATTCTGTGGGACAATCCATAAACCGTGGCCTGCCTGAGAACGGTTACCGTGAAGGACTTGTCTGCTAATGGCAAGGTCTCTTTTTCAGCCATCATGTTTGCTTTTGCGTAAGTGGTTAGTGGGTTGAGTTTGGAGTCTTCGTTCAGTGTTCCTTCTTGAAATCCGTAGACGCTGCATGTACTGGCCAAAACATAGTTGTTGATTTTGTATTTCTTGGAGAGTGTGGCTACTCGAACCCTTCCCTTGTAGTTTATTTCTAAGGTTTTCTGTGGATCAAGTTCGCCACTAGGGTCATTTGACAAGGATGCAAGGTCAAAGACGGCGTCCACCCCTCTAAGGGCTTCTGGGTTAAACCATCTGATATCATCTCTAATCAGATTGACCTTGCCGCTTATGTTTTCCAGGGCTTCTTTTCCGAAGAAAAACCTGTCCAAACACGATACATCATGGCCCTTTTCTATCAAGGTTCCGCAGAGGACGGAACCTACGTAGCCTGCTCCGCCTGTAACTAGTACTCTCATCAGTGTCGCTTCCTTATTTGTGCGGTAGTTGGAGCCAATCCCATTTTTTCCCCACTCTGGGATCATCCTTTCTGCCGTTGACCTCTGTTGGAATTATTGTAGGATCGTTCCATGCTCTGCGGATTTCGTCCGGGTTTTTGTAGTCGTAGAGCTTGGTGACAAAATACACTGTTAGAGATGGCTGATCGCTGACCGTTTTGGTGCCGTGAAGGTATTTGCCTGGTATTCTGACTAGTGATGGTTTTTCGCCGCTGGCTATTACTTCAGCCATTTTTCCAGTTTCTTCCTCGTAAGCGCAGATTTTCATTGCTCCTTTTAGCACTAGGAAATAGTCTATTTGTCCTCTCTCATGTTTATGCCAAGCTCTGATGATGTTTGGGTAACTGCAACTAATGTTTGTTTGAGTAATCCAATCATCCCCGAATAGATCCTTCCAGTCCTTTCTCAGAGCTTCAGCGAAGAATCCTCTTTCGTCTGGTATCACGTTTATTTCTTGGGTTTTCACACCGTTGAGTGGGTATTCCTTCATGTTTCCACCTCAGAATAGTCTCCTACATGAACTCTTAGTGCTTTTTGGTTTTGGCTTTTTATGATCTTTGTATTTCTTCCCACAAGGCTTTCCTCGAGTCTTTCTACTCCTTTTATGAATGCGTTTTCAAGCACGACACAATACTCGATGGAGCTTCCTATTATTTGGGTTTCGTTTCCTATGCTTGTGTATGGTCCTATGAAGGAGTTTTGGATGATGCAGTTCTCTCCAATTATGCTTGGGCCTCTAATCACACTGTTTGTGATTTTTGTTCCTTTTTGAATTGCAACGCGTCCTTCAATCTTGCTTTCTGTTGTCTCCGTTCTTATGTCGCGTTTGACGTATTCGTCTAGGACTCTGGCGTTGGCGTATAGGATGTCGTCTTTCTTGCCTATGTCGAGCCACCAATTGTCTAGTTTCTCAGCTTCCACCTTGTGACCTAGGTTTATCAATTCCTGTATAGCGTCTGTTATTTCCAATTCTCCTCTCCAAGAGGGGCCGATTCTATCTATGGATTGATGAATCTTGTTTGAAAAAACATAAACGCCTACTAGTCCTAGGTTGCTTGGTGGAGTCTTCGGTTTTTCGACTAGTTTCACGACGTGTCCTTTCTTGTCTAGTACCGCTATTCCAAACCGCGTTGGATCTTCGACTTCCTTTAATAAGATGAGGGCATCTAGATTGTTCTTCTTGAATTTCGCCACAAGCTCATTAACGCCTTTGCCGATCAGGTTGTCACCCAAATACATTATGAAGTCGTCTTCGCCCAAGAAATCGCGGGCTGTTTTCACTGCATGAGCAAGACCCAGCGGTTCTTGCGGTATATATGTCACTTTCACGTTCCAAGCGGAGCCGTCCTTAACGTAGTTCTTGACGTCCTGTCCTGTTTCTGGGGCTATTATCACGCCAACATCCTTGATGCCAGCTTGTGAAATGTAATCCAAAACGTAACCTAGAATCGGTTTGTTGGCAACGGGAATAAGCTGTTTGGCAGTTGTGAAGGTTAACGGTCTGAGTCTTGTGCCTTTGCCGCCACTGAGGACAAGAGCTTTCATTTTGAGGCCTCATCGTCATTACGATTTAAGCGGAATCTCTTATATATCTTGACTAGAAACGCTTTTCACGAATCTGGGGTGAAAATCGAACCCTTAAAGACCTCTCCCGGCTTTGTGGGTCAACCTTGTTTATGCTTCTCTAATTTTCTCTTGATTCTTTCAACTTCCTTCGATACTCTCTTGTCCTTCACTTCTTCCTTTCTTTTTTCATTCGAATCCAAGATCAAACGCAACAACTTTGAATCATAACTTTCCAGAAGCAGCTCGACGTTAGGGATAAGACAGTGCCCACCGATAACATCAGGAAACATAACTGGTCTATCTGATCTGATTCGATGCGTGTCTTCAATAAAATCCACAACATCAGCGAAATCGGCTCCAACTTGATTGCTTATTCGGTGCATTTCTTGGAAACATGCAATCATCCACGCTCTGTAAGTGGTTTCAAAAAGCTTGGCCAGTTCAGTTTCAGTGCAGCTTTTCAGAACCTTGGTTTTCAGGCTGAGTTTCTCAAAATGATTGCGAGCGGCATCAGTTGCCTTGGCATTGGCGCCACCCACATATTTCGTCCAGCGCTTCAATTCCCCCTTCATGTACTCTGGGCTCTTGTGCACTCCTCGAACAGGAGAGTGCGCGACGAGGCAATTACTGCATTTCTCGTATATTCCGATTGTTGTCTTGAGCGGAACCGTGCTGTTGACCATCACAAGCTTTGGCTCAAATTTTCCGATGTAGCTTGTCACAATATCAACGAATTTGCTCTTGTTTGAACATGGGAGACATATGTGGATGATATCGACCTTGTTTGGTAGTGCAGTTTGTCTAAGACTTTGCATCTTCAACTTATCAGTGTCAAAGCCAAAAACAATGAATTTCCCGCTCTCATCCAACAACTCAAACAGTGGCCGTCCAACTTCGCCTAAACCAACAACCAAGACTGTTTCTTTTGGCAATCATCTGGCCTCCAAACTGAAAACACTAGATGAAACCATCAAACTATTTAAACTTCCTACCTTTAAAAGATGTGAAGACAGACGTGAATAGCATGTCCAAACCGAAGCTTGGAGAAGGCGTGGTTGCGACCAAGAACGTCAAATTCGGAGAAAACGTTACTATTTGGAACTATGTCGTCATCTGTGATGGAACAACCATAGGCGACGAAAGCTGCATTGGCAGCTTCTGCGACATAGGAAAAGATGTTGTAATAGGAAAGAACTGCAACATTCAAGCACATGCCACGATTTCTAATGGATGCAGAATCGGCAACAACGTGTTCATCGCGCCCAACAGTAGCCTTCTCAATGATAGATACCCCAAAAGCAGTAGACTTTCACCTCCAACCATCGAAGATAACGCTGTAATCGGCGGAGGCGTCACAATACTTCCGGGAATCACGGTTGGAAAGGATGCTGTTGTAGCCGCAGGAAGCGTAGTCACTGAAGATGTTCCACCACGAACGGTCGTGAAGGGCATCCCCGCAAAAGTCGCGATGACTTTGAATGAGTATAAGGCAAAACAGAAAAAGTACGTTAGCAAAGGCTAAGCGTGAAAGAATGAAATTCTGGTATGACGCCTGCACCGGCAAACACATGAGATACGGAGCTGCAATAGCTAAGCATCTCAGAAAGGCAGGCCATGAGGTTACGTTGACCACGAGGGAACACCCTGACACGCTGGCTTTGGCTCAAGCTCTTGGCGAGAAGCCACTCGTAATTGGAAAGTATTCTCCATCATCTCTGTTCACAAGACTTGATGAGAGCGCAAGCAGAATGCTACAGTTTTCAAAGCTGTTCAGGGATAACCTTCCTGACGCTGCAATCGCTCATCAATCAGTTGAGCTCTGTCGAACCGCATTTGGATTAGGGGTCCCAATAGTCCTAACCGCGGACACTCCGCATGCAATTGCAGTGAACAAGCTTACAATACCGCTTGCAAGCACCTTAGTTACTTCAGAAGCCATTCCGAAAAACCTCTTCAAAAAGTTCGGTGCATGGAACATTACTAGGTTCAAAGGAGTTGACGAGGTTGCTTGGATTAAGAGCTTCAAGCCCCCGAAGAAGAGGCCGAGAAAACCGCAAATACTGATCAGGCAAATGGAGACCAGAGCTGCTTACGCCCTTGGGAAAGATGATGATACAGCCAAGATCGCACAGAAACTGCAGCCGTTAGGTGACGTTCTGTTCGTTTCACGCTATGATAGAACGGGAAAGGCCGATGCTATAGACAAGAATCAGTTTGTAGACACTGCGGAAGCGGCTGCAAATGCGGATCTGGTTGTAAGCGTCGGCGGAACCATTTCAAGGGAGGCTGCACTGCAGGGAGTGCCTAGCATCACGATATCTGAGATGGGTTGCACGTACGTCAACGAGTACCTTGCTAAGAAGGGTTTTCCGCTCTTTATGGTGAAGCCCTCACAAGTTTTGAGTTACGCGAAGAAGTATTTGGGAAAAAGGTTTGACGTAAAGGATAAACTTGCCGAATTTGAAGACCCTGCTGAACTTGTCGGTAGAATTGCCGTGCGTTTAGCAAAATAAGAGTGTAGGAAACAGCCTCAAAGCTGATCTTGCGGTGTTTCGTTGTTTTCTGCGGTCAGAAACGGTTATCGTTTTTGAGGGGGTCTCTAAAGCGATTTGATCTTTGGCTCAGTTTCATTTGTCTTTTTCACTCCGGACTTCATCATGTAGATGCCTATCAAGATGAAGACGACGGTGCCTGCGATGAATGGAACTTGAGTCTCGAAGGATATTCCAGTCCCGTATGGTCCCCAGAACTTGATCGCCCAAAGAATGTTGAACCATATTATGCCGAATAGAGCTACGGAGGCTAGGCCGAGGATCACCAGTCCTATCCAGAATACGAACGTTTTTTCGCCTTCAAACATAGTCTATCAATCAATACAATAGTCTTCTGCGCTATTAAAGCGTGGGTGTCCTTCTTTTCTGGCCAAACATGTGGGTTATGGAAGATTGTTTCATAACTTATTTAGCCTTTAACCATGCATATTCTGTATTGGTGGTGAAAGCGATGAGCGTTCAAGAAGTCATGTTTTTTGTCGTCAACCTGCTTGACGCTGAAGGAAGGGGCGAGTTCAAGTGTCCAAGGTGCGGAGTTGAAATATCACCAGATGACACCACAGAGAATGTATACAAAATCTTGGATGTAGCCATGAAAGAAGATCGGCTGGACAAGGTAATTCTTGAATGCAATAAATGTGGAAGTCGCATCCATCTAACAGGTTTCAATTTGCTGGCCAAATGAAACAACGATTTCGCTTAAGCCTCCTTTTTCTCTCATACAAATCTCTGCCGTGAGAAATGCCACGACTCACAAAAGAACAAATAACCAAAAGATAAGTCCTGAGTATTATCAAGAGATGAGTTGAAAGTTGGGAAACAAGATGTGCCCCTGCAAGTGTGTGAAGTGTGCCGACTTCCCCTGTTCGGATGTAAACAAAGATCGCTACTCGGTTCCAGACATAGAGATTGAGCCTGAGAAGATTAGAGCGATAATGATTTCAGAAGCTCCGCCTCAAGTTGCAGCTGACTACTTCTATGAACAAGCCAATCCTTTCTACGCGCAGACAACTGTTCAAGCCTTCAATGATGCGGGTTTAAGGGTTTCTTCTATGGAAGACGTGCTTGACTTGGGAGTGTATGTCACTACGGCCATAAAGTGCGCGAAAACTGCGTACTCTATATCTCTAGAAACCATAGAGAATTGCTGCTTTCGAATATTGCAGAAAGAAATGGATCTGTTTCCCAGAATCAAAACGGTCCTTCTTATGGGAGATACTGCTATAAAGGCAATGAACTATGTTGCTAGAAAGAATACTGGTAAAAGAATAATCCCTAGCGGTTCCACGTATATGATCAGGAAAGACGAATACTTCTACAAACAAATCAGAGTCTTTCCATCCTACTTGCAGACAGGGAAAAGCTACTTGATTGAGAAATCCAAGAGAAAGATGATGGCAGAAGACATAAAGGCAGCCCTTGAAGTTCCCTAGTTCTTTCATCATGATTTGTCATAGTTAACAGGGGCTACCCGGGGAAAGCCAGATCCGTTGCATGGCGCGCTTAGATCGTGAAATCATGAATCTTCTGATGGTAGACACTGCTCAGTGAACAATAGGCTTAAGACTAGCTCCCTCAATGAAAGTGACGAGGGCCGGTCGTCTAGCTTGGTTAGAATCCTCTGTTTTGGCGAAATCTCCCGCAAAACCCTCTCTTTTTCTTTGGTTCACCCTTTGCGTCGCGGGGGTTCGTGAATCTAGTCTCTTCAATCCTGAAAAGATAGCCAAAGAAATACCTACCAGGCTAGGGCAACCCCGCAAATATCCCCTAACTCACTTCTTTCTTATGCCGATCTCAGTTGTTCAATAGAGTTTATGGAATGTGATATTTTTGTCTTTTGCGTTATATATGTGCCGTTTACTGGCAACCTTGTTAGGATTGGCGAGACCAGTACCTAAACGGGTTCGAATCCCACGTCGCCCTCTATGGTCCTACTCTGGACAGTTTCATTTCTATTTTCCGAAGAAGACGCCCAGGTTTCGTGGGAGAATGTCTGTGTCTTCGAGCAAGTCGAGATGCTTGAGTTTTCTCATTGTTGCAGCAGGCAGCTGATCACGAGGTACTCCTTCCAGAAGAAGGACAGTTTCTCCTGAGAGAATTCTTCCTTTTCCTCAATCCATCGTAGGAACTTTCTGTTCTGTGGGCAAGCCCTTTGACAGTGCAGACATCCAACTAGACAGTTATGCGAAGAAGGGTCTATCCACGCCGGAAATGGAATATCGCCCCTCTTCTCATTGTGAAAGCTTATGCATCGCTCGGCATGAAGTAGAAAACGATCAGAAGCAATGGCGCCGGTGGGACAGTTCTGTTGGCAAGCGTGACAGTTCTGGCAGCTTTTCATCATTTGTGCTTCTTGCCAATTGTCTTTCTGGCAAGGCAAGTCGGAGTAGAAAGCCGCAAGCTGGAGAAAGCTTCCCATGCTAGGAACGTAACAGATGTTGTTTCTTCCGTACGAGCCAAGCCCGCTCCGCACGGCTAGGAGTTTCAAAGGCAACGCAGTGCGCGCCATACTGTATCCTTTCGCTGCCAAAACCTCTGTCAAGAGATGTTCCATCCGTTTCCTCGTCTTCTCATTGGCGACATAGGTCGGAGGAATGATGAGTGATCTTAATTCCCCGTTCCACGTGAACACGGCTTGGCTTTGGGGTCGAGGGATGGCAATCACTATTAAGGATTTGGCTTCCTGCAGATCATTAGGGACTCTGAAATCGAAATAAGCAAGGCGTTCATGGTAGAATTCCGTGTCCAATAAGCCTTGCCTGTAGTGTCCTTTGACCTCTTCTCGCAGATCGCGAACGTGTTGAACTAGTACGACGCGAGCTTTGCAGCCGCACTCTGCTAAGCGAAGAAGCAGTTCTTCCGTGGTTTGCGTTGCGTCCGATTGTGATGCTGCTTTCATTCTCGCCAAATATGTTCACCGTTTAGATTTCATGTGTCAATCAATGACATTTGGCGGACGAATATGGATTGTAGCGTCACTTGACTGCTAAACCGATTTCCAGAAAAACACACATCCACATCGGAACATTTACCAAGTGTTCAAGACTCGTCTGCGCGTTTCACGGATTCAACTATTATTGACTGTGGCGTCAACACGTGTCTTCTGAGATGAGGATGCTTGAGCAGCCCCTCTCGCGTTGGCCTCGGCTCAACAAGTCTCGAGACAAGTAGCCTACTCCTATGTAACGCGTCCACATAATCCGCCAACGTCCTGTGAAAGGTTGTGGTTCTGAATGCCTTCGCGAGTCTCTCCATGTCCCAAGGAAGAACGTACATGGCTTCCCCAAAATATCTCCTCGAGGCATTAATCCTCTTTCCTCTCGCGATTATGTTTTCAAAACATGGATGAGGAACAGAAAAAACAAACCGACCGCAACTCTTCAGAACCCTCGCCACCTCCGAAATCGCCTTCCTGTACTCCCTAATGTCTTGAAGCGACATGAAACACGTCACAAGGTTAAAATGACTGTTGGGAAGCTTGCTGAGGTCAGCAGCATCCATGACATAGTAGCGTATGCCTAACTTTTCCTCTTCTTCCGTCTTCTTAGCAAACTCTATCATCTTTTTCGAGAAATCAATTCCTATGACCTCTGCACCTTGCCTTGCCAAGATTCTCGTGTTATATCCTTCACCACATGCTACATCCAACACGACTTGACCTCCCACATTTCCGATCAACGCAAAAGTCGCAGGATTATTCAACCCGTCCCTGTGAAAGTCCTTGCCACTCCTCACAAAGTCCAGCCAACTCGACGCAGCCTCATCCCAAACCTTCTCACTCAACAACAACCCATCCTGCTTCAGGCACTATCATGTTGTCTCTCCTCTCAACAAAGCTAAGCCTGGGATCGACGCAGCTTTCATAATAAGTCTTCCGCTGTCATGTGACGGCTCAACCGCTAAATATGACTCTGAGCTAGTCTCTATTATGACACTGTTCGAAGTCGTATTCAAAGTAACACACGATTGCCCCTTCTGCAACATCTCAAGAAGATTCCCACGCCTCAAAATGTTCGACTGGTGCAACAGAGAACACGACGTAATCGAACTCATAATAGACAAACCCGACGAATACTCCGCCGTTATAGACGAAATATCCAAAATCGACGGAATGGTTGAAAAGTCATCCGACCTTAACGACGCCCACTTCTTCATAAAGAAATGCTTCTGCAAAGCCGAAGATTCAGTGACTAGGATCATCGACGAATTTGACCTTCTCCAAATCTCACCAATAGTTTACCGCCACGGCTGGGAATACTACCGCGTAATTGCCTTCAAACACAAAGACATTAAAGGGCTCGTGCAAAGATTCGAAGAAAAGGGCCTCAAGTTCGAGATTCTGCGCAAAGTCGACTTCGGCGGATTCATAGCTAGCTCACTGACCCTTACTGCAGATGCACTCTTTTCAGATTTGACTGAAAAGCAGATGGACGCGCTGCTAACGGCATATAGCAGCGGTTACTATAACCTGCCGAGAAAAGCCAACGTCCAAGACATTGCCAGCAAGAAAAGAGTCTCCAGAACAACCTATCAAGAACACCTCAAAAAAGCCGAAAACAAGCTCGTTGCTTCTCTAGTCCCATATGTCCAGCTATTCAGGCGCGTAGCACCAGAAAAGAGAAACAACTTAAACACACTGCGCGCACGTTCTCTACAGAAATAGCGCACACCAGAGAGTACGGAGAGAATACTTAAAAGACATGCAAAAATGATGTCAACTGGAGAAGACGACGATGGGCGTCATTTTGCACATTACGAAGCGCGAAAATTGGGAAGAGGCAAAGCTTAGAAAAGTCTATCGTGGTGATACGCTGGTCTCTGAGGGTTTCATACACTGCTCTACTCCAAAACAAGTAATCAAAGTGGCAAATGCTCTGTTCCGCGCCAGAAAAGAACTAGTTCTTCTATATATTGACACTACCAGAGTCCAGTCTGAAATCCGCTATGAAGGTACTGGGACAGAACTATATCCGCACATTTATGGATCTTTAAACATCGACGCTGTCATAAAAGCTCTCGATTTTGAACCTCACAAAGATGGTACATTCACGTTGCCCAAGGAAATAGCAAATACGAGAGCGCCAGATAGAATCAAGGAATCTGCTAATAACTGAGCTTTGCACATGCTACAGCCTGATTTCCTTTTCGAGCCAGCTGATCCTCTTCTCTTTATGTCTCCAGAACAGGTCATTGAAAATGTAGTGAAAAGCCAGTCCTCTCCATTTTCCATATGCTTTATTGAACATACAAGTTATCTCATTGGCAGGAACTAGCTTCTTTTTGAATAGTATTCTTGAAAGTATTTTCTGTTCCCAAAGCTTCCCTTTCAAGTCAAAAGTGTCATATCGCCTGAGATATCCTCCCAGAAGGATCTCTGCAGTGGCAGGTCCTACTCCATCCAGTTTCATCAACTCATTTCTTGCGTCTTCGGTACTCATCCTTCTCAGGTTCAATTCGTCTATCTCGCCGTGTGCAAAGGTTTCCGACAGACGTTTGATCATCTTTGCTCTGTAGCCAACTTTCAAGACTCTCAACTCTTCTTCACTAATGTTGTCTAAGCCCACAGCGTTCCAGTAGACAAAGAGTTCCTTATTGTCAAACTTTATTTTCGTTCCAAAGGTTTCGAAAAGATTATTCATCATCTGAACTGTTCTTTTCACTGTCGCATTCTGCAAAACTATAGAGATTACAAGCAACTCATATAGAGAGTTTGCGCAATTAACCCGCGCTCCTCTTAAACGTCTGAACGCTGGTTTGAGAAACTTGTCGCTTTCAAATTCCTTGAAGAATTCCGAGATGTCTTCATCAAAGCCATATCTCCACGTTAACTCGTTGGCGATTCTTTCCGCTTCGTCGCCAGAAAGTCTCCTTTTTGCGTATATCCCGAGTTTGATCTGAGGCCTGTCGATTTCGCCTTCATTCCGCATTTTTAATCCCAAAAGCTCTCCATTGAAATTCAAAGTTTGCCACATTACTCCTGGCTGCCATTCAAAGTCGGGTGCTGGAAAATGACTAGGTACATAAACTGTACCGTCAAAATTGAAAGGAGGTTTTGGTCTTACTGTAAATTCTGTGTGTACAAAGTGATCATCTACTTTGTTGATTCTTTTCATGGCTTCTCAGCAACTTGTTATTATGAATAAAAAACTTCACTCTCACAACTCAAGGCTGTTGACGTACAAGCTATTTGACATAAGACTCATTCAAACAAACTCTTGTCTCGTCAGTATCCAGAGTTGCCTTGATTCCTATTGGTAATGGAAGATTTGGCGTGTAATGACCAAAATCCATGCCTGCGATGACAGGAAAATCAAACTCCTCGGCAATTTCCAAAACAACTCTCTTAATCTTATCCGTCATGTCGTTTATCCTACGACCATCTTTACCCGAAGAGTCAGATTCTTCACCTCTAATTTTCCCGACAAGCATACCCTTCGTTCTGTCAAACAAACCAGCTTCTCTTAACTGAATCAATCTCCTATCGAAAAATTCGACTGGTTGTGCCGTGTGTTCCCAAAAGAAAATAGTGTCCTTATTCAGTTTCGGGAAGTACGGTGTTGCAAGCAGTGATTGCAGACACATCAAGTTTCCACCAAATAATGTGCCTTCTGCTTTGCCATCTCGCCAGACTTTCCATTCCGTAAATGCTGGTAATGATCTCAGTGGTCTTGCGTTCTTGGTAATTTTGAAGAAAAGATTGGTTTCGTATTTGGTTTCTTCGCTTTCCGCGTTATTTGCAAAGCTGAAGCAGATGTCACTTTGATGGAGCCCTATAAGACCTGCCTTAGCCAAAAATGCTAAAAGAAGAGTTGTTATGTCACTCATGCCCGAGAAAATCTTGGGGGTCTTCCTTATCAAACCATAATCTAAGTATCGTAGAGTGCGAATCGCCACAGCCCCGCCTAAGGCGCAGATGATGGCTTTCACTTCTGTGTCAGCGAACATTGCATTGATATCTTCGGCCCGTTGAACGTCTGTGCCTGCCATGTAGTTCTTGTATTGAAGTTTGATCGTTTTGCCCTCTTTAACTTTAAACCCGAATCTTTTCAAATTTTTAATTCCTTGATTGAATTCTTTCTGAAGTGGCAAAACTGGAGATGATGGGGCAATCACTCCGATGGTCTCGCCGTCCTTGAGTCTAAGCGGTTTGGACAGTTTCACGTTTTCAACTCACTTTCGCTGCCTTGTTTTCCTGAACTGGTTAGTTCCTAACGTCTGTGTTCTAGTTCGAAATGATACACCACGATTAGGATTTTCTTTCCCCATGGAAATTCCAGCATTTCTTCTTTAACTTGCTTGAACCCGTTCTTCTCATAAAACGCTCTAGCGTGGTTTTCATCTCTTCCCGTCATTACAACTATTGTCTTTGTTTTCCTTTTCTTTTGGTCAGCAACTGCTCTTTTCAGCAGTTTGGTGCCTATTCCTTTTCTTTCATACTCTGGAAAGACTACGATACGGTCTAGTTCCACAGAGATGGAATCCTGCTCTATAATTTGAGCAAAGCCCAGTATGCTGCTTCTGTTCTTTCGGGCCAAGTAGAAAGTTGCCTTTTTCAACTGAACTGCCCTTAACAACGCCTCTTCAGAAAAAGTTTTTTTGACGTGTTCGTCTGGGATGCCGAATTTCACAACGTTATCTTGATAGAGTTTGCCCGTCTTGTCTTCAAGAAGCTTACAAAGCTTTTCGCTGAGAGCCTTGATATCTTTTTCAGTTGCTTTGTGAACAGTAATGTTTTCCATCTTAACACGTTCCTATGGGGCAGGCTTCTAGGCATATTGTGCAGTCTATGAAACTGTTTGGCGTAGGTCGCTTGGTGAATCTCTCCTCTAGCTCTCTTATCTCATGGGGAACGTCTGTTGAACGTGGATTTTCAGATGCGTAGACCATACATCTGTTGACTTTCACTTTGTACGGTTCAATTGCTTTAGCTGGGCATGCGAGCACACATTTCTCGCAGTCTTTGCATAAGTCTTCTCTGTAGGGTTTATCTATGTCCAACTCCGCGGTTGTAAGTACCGAGACCAGTCTGATTCGAGGGCCGTAAGCTGGAGTCACCAATAACGTGTTTTTGCCCTGACAGCCGAGACCGCATTTGACAGCCGCGATTTTAAGAGGAATGTTAACCGAAGGAATTGAATCGAAACCTCTTTTCTGCAAATAATGTGCGATTATCCAAGCTTTGCTTTTAACAATCTGATAGTATAACTGATAGCTTTCTAATGGTACTCGTGGTCTGTGTTTCTTGTTGAAATGTAAACTGGAAGAATCGACAACAATGTTGAAGGCTGCGTCCCATGCGTGGATGCCCATCAATATGACTGATCTTACCTCTGGTAGATCTTCCTCAGGAGTCTTTAGAACACCAATGTAGTCAATCTTTCCATAAGGCAAGTCGCGAAGCCCATCGCAATTCGAAATGCCCGCAACTACGAAACCAGCTTTCATCGCTTCCTTCTTTAGATCTTGAGTCAACGTCATGGCTAGCACCTTCTACCAGACCTAGAGTGTCTTCCGTATTTCTTCAAGATTCTTTGTCGCCACTGGTTCTTTTGACAGAAATTCCTTCAACTTTCCACACGGATAATCGTCGCAGTGTGCACACGTCTTAGCTTTTCTTTCCTCAGCACAGGGTCGTATCTTACAGATTTTCCGACACCAGCCAGAAAGCACATCAGACATGCAGCCTTTACAGTCAATGTCTTCAGGTTTGAACTCGATCTTCATTCCTTCAGTCCACTGCTTAGCCAACTGCTTCTTTCGCTCTGCATCTCTCGCCTGGGTCGCCTTGAACGCCTTACACTCGCCGCAGTCCAATCCACAATAAGCGATCATCTCAGACACGATTTTTCCTACTCCTTCAAGTAATATTACGAATCGAATAATCGTAAACCGTGAGATAAGTGTTCTACAGTCATATGACGTTACAATTCGTATATATTGTCTTCTGGGAGTATACTAGAGAAACTGGAGAGGAGATTACAATGAAGACCGAGGTCAAAATTGAACCACTTACAGGTCAAAAAAGAGAAGAAAGAGCTCTCTTGGATTTTTGTTCGTGGACAGTGTTCTCTCTTGATTTTGCGAAAACTCATTTCGGGAAGGAGGGCCCCGCATCGTTAGGAAGACACTGGGGATCTCTTGAGAAACTTGGCTGGAAATCCCTGCAGAAGCAGGAATTAGCTCCTTCGGAGTTCTTGAGGAAAACTTATGAACT
>Ga0315291_10004799_pt1 | contig 17098 bp, 18 predicted proteins | sample YL17G12_20_MG_FD_203070 | JGI IMG/M metagenome (GOLD analysis project Ga0315291, IMG submission 203070) | Sediment microbial communities from Yellowstone Lake, YNP, Wyoming, USA - YL17G12_20 | ecosystem: Environmental > Aquatic > Freshwater > Lake > Sediment | place: USA: Wyoming | collected...
TCTTTCTTTTTTCAATTGTCTGGGTTAATTCCAAAAAACGGTCAGCCAAAGTACTTTTACCATGGTCGATATGAGCAATGATTACGAAATTTCTGACATTATTCATGGAAATTTTCTTCGGTTGTCAATGCTTTTTTGTTGAAACGCAAAAATTTCCTCAAATATTCCGTCTCCGGCGCTTTCATTGCCGCTAAAATCGCCAGATAAGAAACAAGTCCTAAAGAGGCGGCGATAACCGCCTGAACCAAAAGGCCAAGAACTTTATGAGTGTCCACAAAATAATCAAGAATCCGCAAATAACCGACTATCGCCAAGCCAGCTATAAAAGCCGCCAAGCCGATTCTTAAAAGCGCCGGGGTAATTTTTGTCTCCCCCAAAGAAATAAATTTTTTCTTCAAAAAGAACCAGAGCAATAAGAGATTAGAGTAACCGGCGATGGCAAAAGCAATGGCTAACCCCCTCACCCCAAACGCCTTCGAAAGAATTAAACTTAAAACAACGTTTAGGACGTTGGAAATAATGCCGGCCAAAAATGGCCGAATCGAATCCTTGACGCTAAAAAAGGCGCGCACTATAAAAGGCAATAGAGATTGCCCTATCATTCCGAAGGCAAAAATACCGAGCATATCAATAACGGCAATTGTTTCGTCCCAGCCGAAACGGCCGTAACCCAAAGCCAAACGCGCAATCTGCGCTCTGAGCACCAGATAAAAAACTGCTATCGGCACCATAAAAAACAAAATATTCTTGATGGTTTCTTTGAATGTTTTTAAAAACTCCTCGCGTTTGGCACTTAATTGGGACAAAATCGGGAAAACGGAAATGGCGAAAGAAATGGCGAAAATGTTCTGGGGCAAACTCTGCAAATCGTTGGCGAAATTAAAAATCGCCAGCGAACCTTTCGCTAAAGTGGAGGCGACGATGGTAATGATTAAAAAATTAATTTGAATGGAAATTAGCCCGAGCGTCCGCGGCACCATCAAAGAAAAAATTTTCTTCAAATTCTCCGAACGAAAATCAGGAAGAAATTTGAAAGAAAAGCCTAAATTTTTCACGCTGGGCAATTGAACCAATAAATGAAGCAGGGCGCCGAAAACCACGCCCCAGGCCAAACCTTTCAAGCCCATGAACGGAACAAAAACCAAAATGCCGATAATAATGCCAAGATTGTAAAAAACCGGCGCGAGCGAAGTAATAAAAAATCTTTTAAAATTCTGCAGGATGCCGACGATGATATTGGAAATGCCCAATAAAACCGGCTGAATCATCATTATTCTGACCAAATCGGCAACGCTTTTTTGCGATTGAGAATCGAACCCCGGCACGATAAAACGAACCAAAAACGGAGCGAAAATCGCCACCAGCAACGCTCCGCCGGCCAAAATAAATGTCAAAGTCGTCAAAATATTATTGCTGAATTTCCAGGCTTCTTCCCGCGACTTAAAAAGTTTTTCGGCAAATAAAGGGATAAAACCGGCGGAAATCGCTCCGCTGATTAAAATAACGTAAATAAAATCAGGAATTCTAAAGGCGGCGTAATAAATATCCAACTGCCGGCTGGCGCCGAAATGACCGGCTAAAAAAGCGTTTCTTAAAATCGCCAAAGCGCCGTTAATCAGGTAGAAAACAGCGATAACAAAAGCGCCACCGGCAATGCTTTTCGATTCATGATTAAGCAATTTTTTAATCATAGGGGTCGTTCTTATTTTATTTTAAATTAACCTTTTGAGCAAGAAAACAGCAACATAATTAAAACCCCGCCACTAATGGCGGGGTTGACACTTCAATAAGAATAAGCCGAATTCTGTTCTGGGCGATCATCTATCTAGGTCCGACGTCGCCGTCGGACTCAGGCGGCCTACTTTTCATCAGTCGCCTAAGGCGAACTGGTTTGGCCTTGCACCGGATAGGGTTTACCGCTCTGCTATATTGCTATAGCAGAGACGCCAGTTTGACTGGCGACTTTTCACCTTTTGCCGCCCGAAGGCGACTAGTATGGTCTCTGTGGCACTTTCCGTCCCGCCGATGAAAACGACAGGCGTTGCCGTTAGCAACTATCCGTTTCTCCGATTAAAAAATCGGAAGGGTGTTCGGACTTTCCTCCGAGCACATAACGCATTATGTGCCCGGCGATCGCCTACTTATTGAAGTGTTAACTTTATTATAAAAAAAATCCGGAAAAAAGCAAGTTTTTCGGATTTCTGTAAAATGAGGATTTTATATCAATCGCTCTTTGAAACTTTAAGAATTGCTTTCCCGAATTCGTCGGCAACTTGCGGACCATTGGCGGTAATAATCTTGCCATCTGTAACAATCGGTTTATTTTCGTAAATCGCGCCTTCTTCTTTCAATAATTGAACTGTTTGGCGGTCTAAAGCACTGGACCAAACAGTTGCTTTTTTGCCTTCTAAAATGCCGGCTTTCGCCAGAATTGCCGGCGCAATGCAAATGGCGGCAATAATTTTATTTTTGGCAAAGGCTTCCTGGGCTAAACGATGAACGCGTTTATTATCAATATGTTTTGCCGCTCCGGCTCCGCCGATAAAAACGATAATATCAAAATCGTCTATTTTAACTTCATCAACAACCAAATCAATTTTCGCCTCTCCTCCCTCAACGCCGGAAGCTATGCCTGGCTCAGTAGAAGTTGTTAGCACTTCAAAACCATCGGCTTCCAAAACCGCCTTGGGCCGAAAGTATTCCTCGTCGCGGAAATCTTTATAAGCCACGACAAAAAGCGCTTTTTTGTTTTTCTCAGCCATAGTGATAATTTAAATATTGAAAGAATTCGGATTTTATTGGGGATTTTCAGCCGAATCATTCTTTTTTTCAAGATTGGTCTCCGCCGGGCTCGATTTAACCGCTTCCTCCTTTTTTATCTCTTTTACCTCTTTTTCTTCTTTTTTGGCTTTTTTTATTTTAATGGCTCTCTTGGAACCTTCAATAATGCCAGCGGTCACTAATAAATTGTAAACCGTGTCCGAAGGTTGAACTCCTTGGTTAAGCCAGTATTTCACTCTTTCGGTTTTAAAAGAAAATTTCTTGGTTTTTGGGTTATAAAAACCGGCGTCTTCAACAAAACGGCCGTTCAATTTTGAACGTTTCTCGCTGACTACTATGCGAAAACTGATTTGTTTCTTTTTGCCGATCGGTTTTAACCTTAAAACTAACATATGATAAAAAAATCAAAAATAAAAAATCAAAAGTCAAAAATCAAAATTTATTAATTAAATTATACACAAATAAAACAAGAAGTCAAAAATTATTCCGGTACCTCTTCTAATTTCAAAGAAATTGCCTTGGAAACTCCCTCTTCGGCCAGACTGATTCCGTAAAGCACCTGCGCCACTTCCATGGTTGCCCGGTTATGGGTGATGATAACAAATTGGGTTTTGTCGACGAGTTCGGTTAAAATTTTGGCGAATTTCTGAGCGTTAACTTCGTCTAAGGCAGCATCAATTTCATCAAGCACAATAAAAGGTGGCTCCATCACGGCGACAATGGCAAAAAGAGCGCTGATGGAAACAAGCGACCGCTCCCCGCCGGATAAAACATCCAGACTTTTTATCTTTTTTTTCGGCAAATCGATATAAAATTCGATGCCCGGCTCAACTTCTTTTTCCCCGACGTCTTCTGATTTTACATCAGAAGGAGTCGGGGCTCCGACTTCGCCTTCGGCGAGCGTCGGAGCTTCAATAGTTGATTCTTCTTTTTTCTCCTTAATTTTTTTCGCTGGTTTGACCAAAAACAATCTGGCTTTTCCGCCGCCGAACATCAGACGAAAATATTTGTTGAATTCCCCATTAATAATTTTCAAATAGGAAGCAAATTGGATGTCAATCTTTTCCGTCAATTCCTCAATGATACTGCTTAGATTTTCTTCGGCTTTCTCCAAATCCGTGAGTTCCCGGGACAAAAATTGATGGCGTTCTTCGGTTTCTTTTGCCTCTTTTAAAAGAATTTCATCTACCTCGCCGATAGCCGCCAAATCATGACGCAGGCGCAAAATTTTCATTTCTAAATCATCAGTACTTCCGCTGAAATCGGTTTGTCGCATTTCCTCTTCAATGTTCAAATCTTTCACTTTTTCAAAAGAAAAGGCGCCTGAATCCAACCCTCCCTCTTTTAATTTCAAGAGTAAATCTCCTTCGCGAAGATTCACTTTTTCCTTGGCTAAAAGCAATTCGTTCATTTTTTGATTTTGGGAGCCAATTTCAGAACGCTGCTTCTCAATCGCAATAAGAATTCGGTGGGCGTCAGAACCAGTCTGTTCGTCTTTTTTACGCAAATCGTCCATTTTTTGATTAAATTCTTTGATTTTTTCATCCAGCGATTCAATTTTTTTAATTAAACTTTCGCGCTCTGATTCTAATTTTTTCACCTCGTCATTGGTCTCATCCAGGGACTCTTCTTTATTAAAAACGGCGTTGATTTTTTTGATGATGGCGTTTAATTCCCGGCGAACAACTTCCAATTCGTCGATTGTCAAAATTTTGTTCGCCAGATCGCGAACATCCCGTAAGATTTTCCCCATTTCTTCAAGAGAAGGCTCAAGGCGGGATTTCGGCAGAATTAATTTCTTCATTCCCTCAATTCTCCCTTCAATCTGGCCCAATCCCCGCAAAATTCCACCTTTTCCTTGCTCTAATTTCTCGATTTCAATCCTGAGATTTTTGAACTCCTGCGAAAAATCCGGCCGTTGTTTCTCTAATTTTCCAAATTCTTTCTCCAAATCCGCCAGAGATTTCTCTTCTTTCTCCAAAGATTCTTTTAAGATTTTGATTTTTTCCTCTGTTTCGTTTTTGCTTTTGTAAATTTCCTGAAATTTGACGCCGAAAAACAATTTTTCAAAAATTTGAAGATTATTAACAATCTCCTCGCGTCTTTCCCACTTGCCGACTTGGCGCCGCAAAGAACGTAAATGCGGTTTTAATTCTTCAAGAAGCGCCCGGGTTTTATCCAAATTTTCTTCAGTGGAAACAAGTTTTCTTTTGGCTTCCTCTTTTTTTAACTGAAATTCTCTCAAGCCCAAACTTTCTTCCATCATCACCCGGCGTTCTTTCGGCGAAGCCTTCAAAATGGCATCAGTTGAACCCTGATTGACAATCGTTAAACCTTGGCTGCCGATTTTAGCTTTAGCCAAGAACTCAACAATATCTTTTAACCGGACGCCGCCTTGATTAATAAAATATTCGGCTTCACCGTCGCGACTGATTTTGCGTGAGATGACTATTTCTTTAAAATCGATGGGTAAACTGCCGTCGGAATTATCCAAAAAAATAGAGGCTTGGGCTATCGACATCCTGGGACGGCTGGCTGTTCCGCTGAAAATTATTTCGTCAGAACGGGCAACGCGCAAACTTTTTAAATCTCTCTCGCCTAAAACCCAGCGAATCGCATCAACAATATTGGATTTGCCGCTGCCGTTGGGACCGACGATTGCCGTGATATTGGCCGGAAAAGAAAAAATCGTTTTATTGGCAAACGATTTAAAACCTAAAATTTCCAAACTTTTTAACTTCATAATAATTTACCAGCCTTTTATTTCCAGCGCTTTTCTGGCCGCTTCGATTTCCGCTATTTGTTTTGAAACCCCCTCTCCTTCCGCAATTAACTCTTCTCCCAAATAAACCGCCATTTTAAAATGCTTGTTGTGATCCGGCCCCCATTCCTCGGTTGGTTTGTAAACCGGCGTGAAGCCGATGAGGGCCTGGGCTTTTTCCTGAAAAAGACTTTTGGGGTCTTTGAATTTTTCCTCTTCAATGATGGAAGTAAGTTTTTCTTTAATTAATCGCTTTTCAATAAATTTTTTTGCTTTTGAATAACCCTGATCAAGATAAGTGGCGCCAATTAACGCCTCAAGGGTATTAGCTAAAATATAATTGCGGCCGCGACCGGTATCTTTGGCCTCGCCCTTCGATAAAAGAATAAAATCATTAAAATCCAATTCCCGCGCCGCCTCCGAAAGAGTATCGGCGTTAACGAGAGAGGCTCTTAAGCTCGTCAAATAACCTTCCGATTCATTGGGAAATTCCTCAAAAAGATATTCGCTCACCACCAATTCCAAAACGGCGTCACCCAAAAATTCCAGACGCTCGTTATGCCCCAATCGCCAACTGGGGTTTTCGTTAAGATAAGAACGATGGGTGAAGGCCTGTTTTAATAAATCGATTTTCTTAAATTTTATCTCTAATTTTTCTTCCAGTTTAGAAAAATCTTGCATGAGGTATCTTCCGTGAAATAAGCTTTATGATTGTTTATGAAACAAACCATCACAAAGCTTAACTAATTTCACGATTCACTTTTAAAAATTATTCGCTTTTATCGCCGCCTTTTTCTTGGGGTTGTTTCTCGCTTATTTGGCGATAAACCGTCCCCAAAACGCCGTTTACAAATTTGCCGGAAGAATCGCCGCCAAAACTTTTCGCCAATTCGATTGATTCATTAATCGCGACTTTTGGCGGAACTTCTTCGGGATTGCCAAAAATCAATTCTGAAAGTCCGATTCTTAAAATATTGCGGTCGATGATATTAATCTGGTCCAGGGGCCAGGCCGGCGCTGATTTTCGGATAATTTCATCAATTTCCGAAAGATGGTCAATTAAATTTTTGGCTATCCGATAAACAAAATCCGGCTCATCAATCCCCTCGGCAAAACTCTTCATATTTCGGTCTATAATCGTCAAGAAATCAACTTCTTCTCCTTTTTTTGTTTTATAAAAATCCCATTCATAAAGGGATTGCAGAAGAATGGAACGACAAAGATGACGAGTGGCCATAGAAAAAATTAAAAACTAAAAATGAAAAAGAAAAAACTATTTTTTCAACTCTTTTTCTCGCGTTTTCTTTTCTTTTTTAGAAAGTTTTGCCAAGACATCAACAATCTGACGGCCTTTATAATAGCCGCAATTGGGGCAATATTCGTGATTTTTTTTGGCAGCGCCGCATTTTGGACAAGCGATTAAATTGTTTTTTTCCAAAGCCAAATGACTTCGGCGCCGACCGACCTTTCCATGAGTATGATGTTTGACTGGTACGCCTCCCATAATTTCACCAAGGTTTAAAGATTAAATAATTTATGAATATCTTATCATGGACTCGGCTGATTGGCAAATTTGCGTTTATTTATATCAAGCCGACTTTCTCTTTGACTTCTTTGAGAGTTTTTTGGGCAATAACCCTGGCTTTTTTAGCGCCTGCCTGATAAATTTTCAGAACTTTCTCCTTGTTTTTCATTAATTCCTCTCTTTTCTGCCGCATCGACGCAAAATGATTGACAATGGCTTTGGCCAAATCATTTTTTAATTCATTGTATTTTAAGCCGTCGAAATCTATTTCATCATTTCTGAAAAGCGCTTTGTACTTAGCCTGATTGAATTCTTTAAGTAAAATCAAAAGATTTTCAACGGCGGCCCGCATTTTTTTGAATTCCGGATGCTTAGCGCCATCTTTGCTCGGTTCAAAAACCAGTCCTCCTTTAAATAAATAAATTCTCTTGAAAAGATTGTTGGAAGCGGTGGTGGCGCCGCGGATTTTTTCAAAAACAACCCGCGGTTCGTCAAAAACGCCGATGTAAGAATTGGGGTCGCTTTTAGACATTTTTTCCAGAGGGTTTTTCAAACTCATTAATCTGGGCACGCGACTCAAATAAGGCAAGGGTTCCGGAAAAACTTCGCCGTATCTTTTATTAAATCGCCGGGCTGTTTCCCGCGCCAATTCCAAATGCTGAAGTTGATCTTCGCCCACCGGTACCTTATCGGCTTTATAAAGTAAAATATCGGCTGCCATCAAAGTCGGATAAGTGAAAAGGCCGGCATTGATATTTTCTTTCTGGTTCTTAGCCTTGTCTTTATATTGAGTCATTCTCTCAAGTTCTCCCATCGGCGTCAAACAATTGAAAATCCAAGCCAAATCCGTCACTTCCGGAATCTGAGACTGGATAAACAAAATGGATTTTTTGGGGTCAAGCCCCAAAGCGATTAAGTCAACGGCTAATTGTTTAATTTGTTCCTGTTTTTCTTCGGCTGGCACCGGATTCTCCGTTAAAGAATGATAATCAGCAATAAAAACCAAGCGGGTATCGCGTTTGGATAAATCCTGTAAATCTACCAAGTTTTTAATCGCTCCCAAATAGTTGCCCAATTGGAGTTCGCCAGAGGGTTTAATCCCGCTAAGAATTCTCATAATTTTATATATTATATACGCTTCGCTATGTAATCTCGTTCGGTCGAAAAGTAAAAATTAATATTTTCACTTTTCTCCTTCGCTTCGATTATATACGCTGCGCTATGTAATCTCGTTCGAATAAAATGATAAAACTGATGTTTTCTCATTTTCTTCTCACTTCGATTATATCGCTTCGCTTATGTAATGTCGCTCGGTCAGAAGCCAAAAATTTTATTTTTGGCTTCTTCCCTCGCTTCCATTATACCAAAATTTTTGCATTATCACAAATAAAAAACGGGTCGCCAAAGGCGACCCGTTTTTTATTACATTTCCACAACAAACGGCAAAATCATCGGTCGGCGCTGGGTTTTTTTGTAGATAAATTCGCCGATTTTATCGCGCAAATTATCCTTCACATAGGCCCAGTTTGTCGTGTGGTCTTTCGAAATGGTTTTTTTAATAATCTCTTTAACCAATTCGTTAATTTCCTTCATAAGCCCTTTTGATTCTTTGATATAAACGAAACCGCTTGAATAAATCTCCGGCTCGCCCCGAATTTCGCCTTTTTCGCCGTCAATCACTCCGACAATCACCAGCATGCCGTCTTTGGAAAGTTGACGCCGGTCTCTTAAAACCACTTCGCCGACATCGCCCACGCCCAGACCGTCAACCATAACATAACTGGCCGGCAGTTCCTCAGCCAGAAAACGAAGGGAATTTTTAGTCACCTCTACCACTTGGCCGTTGGCGGCGACAGCAATATTTTCTTTGGGTAAGCCCAATTGTTCGGCCAAATCGGCATGGGCTCGAAGCATCGAGTATTGGCCATGAATCGGCATAAAGAATTTTGGCCGAATCAGATTTAAAAGAAGTTTCAAATCTTCCTGCTGGGCATGACCGCCAGCGTGAATGTCCATCATTTTATAGTGAAAAACCCGGGCGCCCTGGCGATAAAAATTGTCTTTCAGGTTTTGGACGGTCCGTTCGTTGCCCGGCACGACTGACGAAGAAAAGATAATTGTATCGCCTTTTTCCACCCGAAAATATTTATGCTCCCGATTGACAATCCGCATCAAAACCGCCCTGTCCTCACCTTGAGAGCCGGTGCAGATAATAGTCAGTTGTTTGCGATGCAACGCTTCGGATTCCTGAGGCGAAATTAAAGTGTTTTTATTGATTTTCAGATAACCCAAATTTCTGGCAATCTCCACAGTGCTTTTCATACTGTAACCATCAATCACTACTCGGCGATTAAATTTTTCCGACAGCCAAATCAGTTGTTGAATACGGCTTAAAAGCGAAGCAAAAGTGGCGGCAATAATCCGGCCCGGCGCTTTTTCAAAAATTCTTTCCAGGTCTTCATAAATCGCTTTTTCGGAAATGGAATGCCCTGTCTCTTCGGCGCCGGTTGAATCAGCCATTAAAAGCAAGGTACCTCGGGAAGCCAGTTTGGTGATTCGGCCCAAATCCGCCGGCGGATCGATAATCGGACTGAAATCAAATTTGAAATCAGGAATATAAAACACCATTCCCAACTCCGTTTCCACGCTAAAACCGAGCGAATCGGGAACGTTATGATTAACTCTGAAGGGATAAATTCTAAAATGACCTAAAGTAATCGCCTCTAATTTATTTGGGTCAATGGTCTCGATATTCATTCGCGGCTGATTGGGGAAATCTTCTTGGCGTTTTAAAATAATTGCCCGGGTCAACGGCGCGGTATAAATCGGCGGATTGCCGATTTTGGAAACAATATAGGGAATGGCGCCGATATGATCATAATGGCCGTGGGTAATAAAAAGACTCAGGATTTTATTCCTGTTTTTTTCCAGGTAATCGACATTGGGGATGATAAAATCGATTCCCGGCATATTCTCTTCAGGGAAGCGCAAACCGCAGTCAAAAACCAGAATCTGGTTTTTGTATTCCAAAAAGCTCAAATTGCGGCCGACCTCGCCCAAACCGCCCAAAACGCAAACTCTGAGGTGTTCTTTATCCTCATTGAAAGATTTCGTTTTTTGATGAATTTTTTTTGGTATCATAATAATTTTTTTAATATCAATAGCAAAAAGCTATTGAGAAAGACCTTTTTAAATTTTTATTAAAATGCCAACGGGTGCCGGAGGAGGGATTCGAACCCTCAAGCCTTTCGGCACTGGCTCCTGAAGCCAGCGTGTTTACCAAATTTCACCACCCCGGCGTATTTAAATAAACAAATGGTCTGCCAACCTACCCCGTAGTTCCGCCCTGAGCGGATACTGCGAGGTTTCACCACTCCGGCGAATTTAATTACCTGAAAAAATTATATTTACTTCGTAAATGTAATCTCATTCGGTCGAAAAGTGAAAATTGATATTTTCACTTTTCTCCCTCACTTCGATTATATCGCTCTGCGATGTAATTTCGCTCGGAGAAAATGATAAAACTGATGTTTTCTCATTTTCTCCTCGCTTTCATTATAATCTAAGATATAAATTATCAATTGGCAAAAAATTAGCGTATTTTTCAGGCATGAGCAAAAATTCCAAATTATTCAACTCTAAAGGCAACTCTTTTGGTCTTAATTTAACCAATTCGGGAACTTGCTGATAATTTTTATTTTTCTCCGCAATAATTTCGCCGTTTTCTTTTAAGACGATGTAATAAGCGGCGCCGCGAGTTTTTTGAAAAGAGCCGTATTCATATTTAATGGCGGCGCTAACCCAATTGCCGACTATTAAATCCCGAGTTGAATTTTTATTTATGGTCGTCATGCTGAAATGCGGCGGAATGATTACTTTCTCTTTTTCTCTTCCTTCAATAAGAAATGCTTCTTCAATAATCAAAGGATCTTTTCCATATCGTTGAATAAAAAACAGCGCTTCCCCGCTTAATACCTCGAACAATTCCGGCTCATTATTTAAATGATAATGACCGAAGGTTTTGGCTAATTCCCCATTAAGAAGACGGGGGTGGATTCTCGTTAAATCATAACGCAATCCTTCTTTATGGTTTTCCCCCCGGCAAACATCGTAAACAACAAAATCATCCTGAAAATTACTATCGTAAAGAACCGGCGAGAGCTGGCTCACATTTTTTGATTCTAATATGCCGCGTTGGCAAAATTTTTCCATAAAAACTATTCGGCGGTTTTGAAAGCCCGGCGAGTTTTAAAGTACCACTGGTGAACGTCAAAATACCTTTCGTTTGTTAAATTAATTTTTTGAATTTCTCCCAAATGAAGATTTTTGATAGAAACCAAGTAATAATGAGGGTTAAAGAGGAAAACAGCCGGCGCATCGGCGAAAATAAAACTCTGGAATTTCTTCAATGCTTCTGCCTGTTTATTAACATCGAATATCTGCCGAAATTCCTCCAAAACTTTGTCAACTGCCGCATTTTCATAAAGAGAAAGGTTAAAACCGGGATAAAATTTCTGCGAAGAATGCCAAAACTGAAAAGGATCGGCATTTTGATTAAGAAGATTGCCGTAAATGATGGCGTCATACAAGCGCGGCTCCAAATAATTTTTTTGAAGTTCGGCTGAAGAAATGACTTGAATGTCTACTTTGGCGCCAATTTTTGACCATTGATTTTTTAAAACGCTGGCGGTCTCAATCAAAGAAGCTGATTCCGGCACCGTTAAAGTGAAGTTCAAAGATGTCGGCTCTTTGTCGTTTTTATTCAGTTTTTTCTCCAAAATGCCGTCGTTATTCTCGTCTTCCCAGCCTCCTTTTTTCAAAATATCCGTTGCTTTGTCCAAGGAAAATTCATATTTAATTTCCGGGTCATAACCGTTCATCCCGGCTAAAATCGGTCCTTCAACGCTCAGAGCTCTGCCCTCGAAAACCTTCTCAATCAATTCCTGCCGATTAACCGCATAATTGAGGCTGTATCTCACATTTTTATCGTTTAAAACTTTGGAGATGGACGGATTAAAGAAAACGGCGAAATAGCGGGGCAAAATAATTGATGTTTCCTTATATCCTCTTTTTAAACTTTCGAAACTGCGACTGGTGATTCCGCTCAACAAATCAATCTCGCGATGGTTAAAGGCCTGAATGAGTTCGGGTTCGCTTTTATAGAACTTAACGATAATTTTATCAATATAGGGCCGGCCCAAAAAATATTTGGGATTGGCTTTAAAATAATAAGTGCTGATAAAACCGCTTTTCCCTTTTTCAAATTTTTCAAAAATATAAGGACCGCTACCGATGGGCTGAAAATTATAATCGGAAAGATAAAGATTGGCTAAGGGAATCACGCTAAAAATGTGCTTCGGAATAATTTTTTGCTTGAGTTTTTCTTCAAAAAAGGCAAAAGGATTCTTTAAGTTAAAAATAACGGTGAAATCGTTAAATTTTTCGACCGCCACCCCCTGCCAACTTAAACTCCAGGGGCTGCGACTTTCGGCATTTTGAATGGACTCAATTGTAAAAACAACATCGTCGGCCGTTAATTGCTTACCGTCATGCCAAAAAACATCCTGGCGCAATTTCACAATCCATTTTTTGCCGTCTTCGCTTCGCTGGACTGAATCGGCTAAACTGTTCTGATACCCGCCCTTGCCATCGCTTTTCAAAATACTATCAAAAACCAAACTGGTTAAATCCTGGTCAACCTCGTTCTGAGCCAAAAGAGGATTAAGACTCGTCGGCTGGCCGATGAAGCCCTCCCTCAAAATCCCGCCGGCTTTGGGAATTAAAATGGTGTTGGTGAAATACCATTTGACCAAAAAGAACAAAAGACAGAAAAGTAAGACAACAACAGCCGCTTTTAAAATCTTTTTTTCATTCGGCGACAAAACTTGCCAGAACTGCTGCCAAAACGAACGAGAAAAATACTTTTTAAAACTCATAAATTTTCACAAAAAGCTTTCTTTTGAAATTTTGATAAATTCAAAAACTATTTCGCCAAAAAAACGCCGATGCTCAAAACCAAGAAAATAAAAGCCATTACAATCGTCCCTCGGAAGAGTAATTTTTCGAAGCCCCGCCGGCGATGATAAACCTCTCCGCCGCCCCCAAAAACGCTGCCCAAACCAGACCCTCGTTGTTGGAACAAAACGAGAACAACCAAAATAATCGAAACAATAACTTGCGCAATTTCTAAAATTGATTTCATTTTTTGGTCTTAATTAAGAAATGGAAAACAAAATTAATGGCGGATATCACCAGCGTTGCCCCAATCAATGGCCAGCCCCAGGGAATAATCAAATCAGGAAAAACTTGAGTGACCGCCGCCAATATTAAAGCGTTTAAGACGATGCTAAAAAGACCCAGGGTCAAAACGATCAACGGACCCAAAAAAAGTTTTAAAATGGGCTTCACAAAAAAATTCAATATGCCCAAAACAAAGGCAATTTCCAAAAGGCGCAACCAATCGCTGGGGACCTCAACCCCTGCAATCAAATAAGGAATCGCCAAAAGCGCTAAGGCGTTAATCAAAACCTGGGCAATAAATCTGGAAATAAATCCCATAAGTTGATATTTTAACAAAAGATTGGAGAAAAAGCAACCCCGTTAGAAACCTTCGGCAAAAATCATCTTTTGAAAACGAACAATTTATAACCGCCAAAATTCCAAATCATATAAACAACCGTCGCCAATAATTTGGCAATGTTCTCCCACGCCTGAGGAGTAAAATTCCACAAAGGATGAATTAGAGTCGTCACCGACCATAAAATAAGACTATTAATGATGAAACCGATGAGACTGACGAATAAAAATCTGACAAATTCACCCGCCATTTTTTTCTCTCTGCTTCCAAAAGTCCAGTACTTGTTCCAAAAATAACTGTTGATATTCGCCCCCAAGAAAGCGAAAATATTGAAAAAAACCAACCATGAACCGCTATAAATTTTTGTGAGATAACTTATAAAATTAAGGATGCCGAAATCAAGCAATGTATTTAAGACGCCAACCAGTCCGAACTTGGCGAATTGCCCAATAATGGGAATGAAACGGCCGACGAGATTCGCCAAACACAAACCAATAGTCGCCAAAATCGGCAAAATAATCAAAGCCAACCAGCGCCATTCATAATAAGGAAGACCCAAATTAAGCCAAACCGGCCACAAAAGCCAAGCTACCAATTCGCCAATGATTAAAGAAATTGCCAAATCTTTTTTGGACATACTAGATAGTGCTCCCCCATTATGGGAAGATTTAAAAATTTGAAGCGGGTCCACTCCGATTCGAACGGAGAACTTCGGTTTTGGAGACCGACATTTTACCATTGAAACTATGGACCCCAAATCCGTATTTATTTTTAATTTTGAAAGTGAGGGGGTTGGAGACCGATGTTCTGCCATTGAACTATAACCCCGCGACTTTTATTTCTTTATTTCTTTGTGAGGAGTATGGACTTTACACCACTTGCAATATTTTTTCAATTCCAGTTTCTTCTCGGTTGTTTTTTTATTCTTCCGAGTATAATAATTTATTCGCTTGCATTTGGTGCATTGCAACTTAATAAGATTCTCTTGAGACATGCCAATGTTGTTTAAATTTTCGAGCGGGACTCAATGTTGAACGACTAAAATTTAACTACAACATTGAGCATCGAGCACATAATTTTATTTTTTCTCTTAATAAATGTAATACATAAAATTATGTGCTCAATAAAGGTTTTGTTTCCAAAAATTCTTCGTCGATGGCTCAAATTTTTGGACAAAATCCTTTAGAGCCAGAGGGGAGAATTGAACTCCCGACTTCTTTCTTACCAAGAAAGCGTTCTACCACTGAACTACTCTGGCATCTTATAAATTATGACGGAATTAAAATTTTTTTCAAAGTTTTTAATTTTATTAATGGTGGGTGCGGCAGGACTCGAACCTGCGAAGCCCAAAAGGCCACAGATTTACAGTCTGTTGCAATTGCCGCTATGCGACGCACCCGATAGAAAATTGATAGACACCCCTTGTCATTTACCGAGAGCCGACGGGGTGATTCGAACACCCGACCAATGGTTTACCCGCCTGCCTTCGCCTGAACCTAAGAGCCTGAGGTCGGAATCGAACCGACAACCTATTTACCCCGTTAGACTTGCCGATGAGCCGAGGGCGAGATTTGAACTCGCGACCTACTGTTTACAAAACAGTTGCTCTGCCACTGAGCTACCTCGGCAAGTCTAACGGGGCGAGCAAAACCGTTGTTCCCTGTTTGTCTACGAGTGTATAACGAGTAGTTACAAACAGCAATCCGCCAAAGCGGAGCGGCGGCGGGCTCTGCCAATTGAGCTACTCAGGCTCAGGTGATGGCGAGCAGACAAAACCACTGCTCTACCGTCCTGCCTACTCCTTTCTCCTCTTTCCGCTTTTTTTCTTTTTAATGTCTAAATCAACTGAAATCTCTTCCAATAATTGATTTTCCAATTGGTCATCTATTTTTTCATTAACAGGTTTTTCTTTTCCGCTCCCGCTCTTTTCCGCAAGGGATTGAATTTCTTCTTCGATTATTTCAATTTTCTCTTCGGTTTCGGCCAATGGCATCAATTCAACCTCTTCTAATTTCTCCTCGACTTTAAAAATCGATTTGGGTTTGTTCTGTGTTTTTAAAGATTCGAGTCGGCGCTGAAGATAAGAATCAAACCTCATTACCTGAATCCTCGCTTTTCTTAAAAACTTTTCCAGGATTTGATTAAACTCGTCATTAATTTTTTCGAGAGGAATTTGACTTAATAATTTTTTCTTGGGTTTGGACGAAATTGCGCTAATTTCCTCTTCTTGATCAGAGGTTTCTTTTATCCTGGGAAGATTCTTGGCAATTAAACCAATAATAATCCCAAGTGTCAGGAATAAAATAATTTGAGGAATTAACTCAAACATACCTTTAAAAAATTCGGAAATCAAAAATCAAAAATCAAAATTAAATATCGAATCGAATGAAGCGCTCAATTTTAATGTTCTCGCCTATTTTAGCGATGTAATTTTTAATTAAGTCGCTGATAGTCTCATCCTGATTTTTAATTGATGGCTGATCCAGAAGACAAATTTCCGAAAAACGTTTTTTTAATTTGCCGTCGATAATCTGCTCAATGATTTTTTCCGGTTTGCCGGAATTTTTGAGCTCCTCGCGATAAATGGCTTTTTCTTCGTTTAGAACCGTCTCGGGAATGTCGTTTTCGCTGATATACTGGGGGGCCATCGCCGCAATTTGTAAGGCCAATTCATGGGCCAATTCTTTAAAAAGTTGATTTTTGGCAACAAAGTCGGTCTCGCAACGCAAATCCAAGAGAACTCCGATTTTAGCGTTGGTGTGGATATAGGCCTCAATAATGCCGGCTCTTGTTTCCCGTTCATTTTTTTTGGCCGCAATCGCCTGTCCTTTTCGCTTTAAAATTTCCAGCGCCTTCGTTAAATCGCCTTTCGCCTCTTCAAGGGCGTTTCGGCATTCCATCACTGAAGCGCCGCTCATTTTCCTTAATTGTTTGACAAGATTGATTTCCATAAATGCCTTATTGATTTTGATTTGTTGTTGCGACTACTTTCTTCTTTCCTTCATTATAACTGGAAACCAGTTTATTTAAAATATAAGAAACGCTCGAACGAATGTGGTCGCTCGACGGAATCGGATAACTGATATGGCCGGGGTCCGAATCGGTATCTACCATTGCCACTATCGGAATGTTTAATTTTTGCGCTTCTCGAAGAGCCGCCTCGTGCATTTTCGGATTAACAATCACTAATGCCTCGGGAAGTTTCTCACATCTTTCCAATCCTTCAAACAGCGCCGAAAGATTTTGGATTTCTTTTTGGAAATTTATTTGTTCTTTCTTGGTGTATTTCTGAAGTTCTCCTTTTTTGCTTTTATCCTGAAGGTCGCGGAAATAGCGAAGTCGGCCAAAAATGGTTTTAAAATTAGTCATAAAACCGCCAATCCAGTGATTAATAACATAACAGTTCTCGGTCTTCTCGGCTGCTTCTTTTATTAAATCGCGAACCATCGGACTC
>Ga0315291_10004801_pt1 | contig 17096 bp, 10 predicted proteins | sample YL17G12_20_MG_FD_203070 | JGI IMG/M metagenome (GOLD analysis project Ga0315291, IMG submission 203070) | Sediment microbial communities from Yellowstone Lake, YNP, Wyoming, USA - YL17G12_20 | ecosystem: Environmental > Aquatic > Freshwater > Lake > Sediment | place: USA: Wyoming | collected...
CGACCCCGACGTTACTGTTATATCAGGAATTCCAAATGTTATAAACGGATTCATAAATGTAGGATCCATTGAAATCTCCATCTCCGTTACTGCCCCAGTCGTGAATCCGCTCCCATACACCCAGAACTCCGTCCCAAATTGACCTACAGGTGCAGGACTTATCATTAAATTATTAACAATGATTGCTCCGCCGCCGGTTTCCTTCATAAACCATAAATCCGATTTTGTAAATGTACCGTGAGACGGAGAAACAAGATTTACAGTATATGATCCTTCTGTAACTGCAGAAATATCAACATTGATTTCAGCATTTAATACGATCCCCATCGGATACATTGGGTCGGATCCAAAACCAGTAATCGTAAGCGGAACCGAATTGAGAGAACCACCGGAAATCGTACCGGAATTGATGTCATTCGGATAATTTTCAACACGAATCTCTACCTTTGTATGCCCGGCGCTCAGTGGTTTAAATTTACCCTGCATAATCATCGGGCCCATAAACCATTGGTTAGTATAATCATAGTTGTTTCCGGAAATGACAATAACGACCGTGTAGCTTCCTTCGGGGAAACTTGAAATTTGTTCGAAAACCTCGCCGGTAAGCCGCCTCATTCCTATTGAATCGGTGATTATTGAAATATTTGAAAGGGTATGCGTTCCAACCTGAACGCTGGAAATTGTTGCAGGATCTGTTGGAAAATTGTCTCCGTTAATTTCAACACGCACTTTTGGGCCTGCTTCAGGTATTAATCGCCCACCCCAGATGTTTGGTGCGGCTCCCCCGCCGCCGGTGAAAACCATCATTTGAACGCTTGGAAAAGACTTATCAAACAGCGATGTGGAATAAAACGAAACAGTATACTGCCCTTGAGTAATTGTATTTGCATCAACCGGAATCATGCCTATAATCGAATCAGGATAAACAACAATGCCTGATAGATTCTGCGCTGCCGCAAGACTGCCGCCGGAGATGGTCAAAGATGTAATATCGTTCGGAAGATTCATACCGAATAATTTTACGATGGTTATTGCACTTGTTTGATATATAAACGAACCGCCGCCTATCATCGGTTCAATTCCGCCGCCCCCACCTGGAGGAACGTTCATAGTTACATTGCTGAAAGATTTACTCCCCTGTGAAGTCGAAACAAACGAAACAGTATACTGCCCCGCAGTAATGGTCGTAAAATTAACCGGAATCGTACCTATAATCGAATCAGGATAAACCATAATGATTGATAGATTCTGCGCCGCCGCAAGACTGCCGCCGGAAATGGTCAATGATGTAATATCGGTCGGGAGATTCATACCGATTAATTTTACGCGGGTCGTAAAATTTGTATCAAAATGAAATCCGCCGCCCATTATCATCGGCTCCGTTCCCCCACCGCCGCCGGTTTCTTTAAAAAATTGAACACCCGTAAATGGCGTACTACCTATTAGAACATCATAATTACCAGCAGAAAAAGTTGCAAACGGCTGATAAATCGTACCATCAAGTTTATAATCAGCCGGGTCTGGTGACTCAGTGTTGGGAACAATTGTAATATTCATAACCGGATAACTTGCGACCATAACCGTCGTTGCAGATGAGGGTACTCCTGGTCCAACAAGTTCTATCAATGTAGTTCCGGCTCCGCCGTCTTTAAATACCCCTGTTAATTGAGGTCCTCCACCGCCGCCGGATGTAACATTCATATGAAAGTAAATTTGAAATAAAGTAGTCTCGTCAGCGCGGACTTGAAAACTGCCGTTAAAATTACCCACATCGGGAGAAGTAAATGTTACCTGAAAGTTTTCCGTACCGCTGACAGCAAGATTATTGGCAGTTGGCGGATTAATGGTGATACCCGGAGGCGCAATAAATGAAATATTTTCCGGAGCAGTGCCGGTATTCGTTACAGAAAACGGCATCTGAGGGCTGGGAGAGCCAACGGCGACACTGCCGAATTCAATAAAATTAGGCGTTACTGATATTGCTGGCTCGCCGGCAGTGCCTAATCCATTCAGCATAACCATCAGATACGGTTCATACGGTTCCATATTCGTCGCATTGCTCGTGATATTCAACTGCCCAGGCGCCGTTCCGGAGGTCGTCGGATTAAACGTCACTGGAATCTCCGTAAAGTTGCCGGCAAGTATATTAATGGGCAGCGTTACCGAAACGGAATAGGGACCGGAAGCAACAACAAGCCCCGTAATATTGAGCGTTGCTGTACCGAAATTACTGATTGTTAAATACATTATTTTCTGCGTTCCAACCGTCGTTGTGCCAAAATTAAGCGGCATCGGTTCAGCGGATATCATCGCTCCACCGGCGGCTGTGCCCGTACCCTGCAACTCAACATATACATTCGGAGCATTGCTGGTAATAGTAAGTACTTCATTGAATATATCAGCAGCAGTCGGATTAAATTGTATTTGAACCTGCCTATTTTCGCCTACCGGTACATTCAGCGGAACACTGGTCAAAACCGTAAAAACACCCGGACTTACAGCCATCGCACTAACATTCAATTGCTGAGTGCCCGTGTTAGTTATCATTATACTTTGAAATACGGGCGTTCCAACCGGTGTGGAACCAAAATTAACATACGTCGAACTTACACCAATTGTGGCACCGCCGGCGGTTTCGCCGTAGCCTTGAAGATTCACAACAAAATTCGGCTGATTTGAATTATTGGTAATAGTTAATTGTCCATTCGCAGGTCCACTCGTTGCCGGATTAAATTGTACAGAAATCTGTACATTACCTCCCGCAGGAATATTTATTGGCAGTGTCGCTGTTATGGAAAACGGTCCAGTCGTATTCATTGTACTAATAGTCAGCTCTGCCGTGCCTGTATTATTGATTGTCAAATCCATTGACTTCGGCGTTCCAACTGGCGTTGTACCAAAATTAAGTGGCATAGGCGTAGCGGAAATCATCGCTCCGCCGCCACCCCCGCCGGAAAAATTTAATTCCTGGGATATAATATTTCCTGGCATCAATTTAACGTAATATACTCCCGGAGTAAAATTGGAAATCGGCATATTTATCGCGCATTGCAATCGGGTTCCGCTGTCAAAAACCATATATGAAATTGCCGGACCAAATGAAGGATCAAAAGAGGTATTCTTAGCAATAAAAATGTTTGTATATACAGAAGGTACAAATCCGCTTCCCATAATGGTAACTTGTGTGCCGTTAGCAGGATCTCCTGGTGCCGCTATAAAATTTATTGAAGTAAAAGTAACTTGTCCAGATGCTAAGGCTGGGATGAATAAACTCAGCATCAGAATTGCCCCCAAAAACAATCTAAAAGACTTCATAAAAAACTCCTGTTGTATAAATTTTTTTGGTTTATCACATTATTGAGCTGTATATAAAATATTCTATTTTAATTCGCTTGTTTTCACTGTCATAGAGAATTGAGACCGTGTAACTCTTTATTCTTGATTTAATTGCATTTAGCCATTTTGCTTTTTATCGGGCACTCATTACTCAATCCAAAAAATAAGACGATACGCTATACCCCCTTTAATTATTACACTCTAAGTTACTACTTTATACAAATATTTTATGTGAGTTTTATCACATTTTACTCAATCAAACAACGAAATGTGCGGTGTGTCACAGCAAAATGATAGCGAAAGCAAATTCGATTGGTCCCCTCCTTTCAAAACCTGTTTGTATTAAGTTAACAATTTTTAATACAATTTAACAACAAAATTTTATTATTTGTAATCCGTTGTGCATAATATCGTTCTATAAATTTGTTTGTCGGGGCGAACCCGCCTTCATTTTGGCGGATTAAGGAGGGGGGTAGGGGTGGTCTCCTTTCCCCTCCTGTCGTTAAGGAGGGGTTAGGGGTGGTCTCCTTTCCCCTCCTGTAGTTAAGGAGGGGTTAGGGGTGGTCTATCCCTCCTCATTACTTCCTCCGAAAATGTTTCTTTATTTCTTCAGTAACTCCATATAGATTTTTTATCACGTCCTCATTACTAAACCTAATCACAGTAACTCCATATTCTTCCAATGTATTATCCCGTATCGCATCTTTTTTTAGCGATTCATCTCCGATGTGGGTACATCCATCAACTTCTATTGCCAACCGTTCAGAAGGGCAATAAAAATCAACAATATAGTTCCCTATTCCGCACTGACGGCGGAATTTTATTCCATCTAATTGACTATCTCGTAAAGCACCCCATAAAACTTTTTCAGCTTGAGTAGGATTATTTCGCAATAATTTTCTCCGAGACGTCTGGATTTTCTGATTAAATGTTCTCATAATCACTTTTTTTTCTGACCACCCCTGTCCCTGCGGGACATCCTCTCCTTAATCCGCCAAAAAGAAGGCGGAGAGGGGAAACCCATCCCCCACTTTTATCAATAGCAGTCACTAATCTAGAAATTAATGCTTATGCCGCAGTGGATGAATCCTTCTCTTAATCTCCCCCTTAATCCGCCACAAAGACGGCGGAGGGGAGAGATATATTTCCCCTCCTGTTTTTAAGGAGGGGTTAGGGGGTGTCTCCTTTCCCCTCCTGTCGTTAAGGAGGGGTTAGGGGTGGTCTTCTTTCCCCCTCCTGATTTAAAAAAATGAGTTATGTAATGGTTAATACTCTTCAATGGTTGCGATAGTGTCTCTTTTCTGACCACCCCTGTCCCTGCGGGACATCCCCTCCTTAATCCGCCAAAAAGAAGGCGGAGAGGGGAAACCCATCCCCCACTTTCTATCAATAGCCGTTACTAATCTCGAAATTAATGCTTATGCCGCAGTGGATGAATCCTTCTCTTAATCTCCCCCTTAATCCGCCACAAAGACGGCGGAGGGGAGAGATATATTTCCCCTCTCCGCCATCCGTCGTTCCGCTCCGCCTTTTTTATGGTGGATGGCGGATTTGGCAGATTAAGGAGGGGTTAGGGGGTGTCTCCTTTCCCCTTCCTGTTTTTTCTGTCTTATAACAGATCCGTCTACGGCGGAAAGGAGGGGTTAGGGGTGGTCTATTTCCCCTCCTCTTATCAAATACATACCTTGAGTTCTTTGATTTAACGCAGGCTTCTGAAAACAGATCCGCCTTCGGCGGAAAAGCCTGCGGCTACCGATTATATAACAATTTTAAGCTCATTTTTTGGTAGCCGCTCCGCCCATTTAAAAAGAGGCGGATAGTTTGCGTTGTAGTGAATTTTTTCAAAGGTCTCATCTTATATATAGCTGTCATTCTCTTTCTTTAATGCGCATCAAGCCAGTTCTGTCCCGAACGGACCTCAACCTTGAGCGGCACTGACAATGAAACGGTGTGCTCCATACAGTCTTTTACAACTATATTGAGGGCATTGACTTCAACCTCTGGCGCCTCAAGCACCAGCTCATCGTGAATCTGCAGGAGCAGTTTTGCTTGAAATCCCTGTTTCCTCAATATATCCGATAACGAAATCATTGCTTTTTTAATGATTTCGGCAGCTGTTCCCTGAATGGGGGTGTTAATCGCCATATTTTCGGCACTCTTCCGAAGGTGCTGGTTGTCGCTGAACAACTCCGGCAGATACCGCCGCCTGCCCATTAAGGTTGTAACATATCCATCATTACATGCCTTGGCAATCCGGTTAATCCGATATTCATTGATCGCCGGGAATAACGTAAAATACGCCGTAATAAAAGCGACCGCCTCGTCATTTGAAATATTCAATTGCTTCGCCAGTCCATACTGGGTCATCCCGTAAATTATCCCAAAATTGGTTGCCTTTGCCCGATGACGCATCTCCGGTGTTACATCGTTTTCGTTAACGCCGAAAATCCGTGCGGCGGTCATTGTGTGAATATCCGCCCCATTTATGAACGCCTGCCGCATTTTGTCATCATTGGACATATCCGCCATCACCCGCAGGTCAATCTGAGAATAATCTGCTGAGATAATCCGCCAGGATGCATCCCGCGGAATAAAGGCTTTTCGGATTTCTCTGCCGATTTCCGTGCGTATCGGGATATTCTGTAAATTCGGATTCGTTGATGAAAGCCTTCCGGTAAAGGTAATTGTCTGATTGAAAGAGGTATGTACCCGGCCGGTTTTTGGATGTATCAGCTTTGGCAGTGCATCAATATACGTTGACAATAACTTTGCAAGCTGGCGGTGCTCCAAAATCCGGCTGACCAGCGGATGCCCCCGATATTGCTCAAGGACATTGACATCGGTAGAATAGCCGATTTTGGTTTTTTTTGCCCGTTTATTCCCCAACAGCTTATGAATCTCCAATTTTTCAAAGAGGATTTTCCCTAATTGCTGAGGTGAGCCGATATTAAATTCCTCCCCCGCTTCAATGTATATTTCCTTCGTCAGCTCGTTCATCATTCTGTGCATTTTAACAGATAATTCTTGTAAAAACGCCACATCAAGAGAGATGCCGGTCAGCTCCATATCCATCAGAATCGGTACGAGGGGCATTTCAATCTCAGAAAAGAGTTTCCAGAGTCCGAGTTCTTTGAGTTTCGGCTCAAATACCTGCCAGAGCTGTAAGGTACAGTCGGCATCTTCGCAGGAATATTCGGCAATCCGTGCAAGCGGGACTTCTGCCATTGAAATCTGGTCTTTTCCACTTCCGATAAGCGACTCGATCGGTATTTTCTCAATTTTAAGAAATTCTTCACTGAGACTACCTAAATTATATTCCTGTTTGTCCTGTTGAAGGAGATATGCCGCTACCATTGTATCATATAACTGCCCTGCTACCGGGATAGTATACCGCCGCAATATTGAGCAGTCAAACTTCAGATTATGACCGCATTTGGAGATTGTTTCATCCGCCAATAACGGTTTCAACACATTGAGAATGTCCACAGGCAGTACAGAAAGCGGAGTATCAGGTGCAATGAAGGGCACATAAAATGCCTCCGTTTTCCCCGGGGCTCCCCCTTGTCGCGGTATCGCAAAAGATATCCCCACGATTTCAGCGGTTAAAATGTCCAAGCCGGTAGTCTCTATATCAAATACAAAGCCGATATCTTTACCGGATGTCTGTTTCAAAGTATGAGCAAGCGTTTCAAGCTCACTCCGGGTTAAAATAGTATGATAGTTATGCGGTTTTTTAACGGTGATAATGACCGGTTTATACTGCTCAGCGATTGAATTGAATTCTAATTCCTTAAATAATGAATATACTTGCTCCCGGTCAGGTTCGCCGATAACGCACGATTCAATATCAATTGATACCGGTACGTTTCGCTCAATCGTTACCAGTTGTTTTGAGAGCTGTGCAAGCTCCCAATGCTGTGTAATCTTCTCCTGCAAACTTTTTTTAGAAATTTTGTCAACATTATTCAGCACATTTTCCATAGTGCCGAATTCGGTGATGAGCTTAACAGCAGTTTTTCCGCCGATGCCGGGAATGCCGGGAACGTTATCCGAGTGGTCTCCCATAAGTCCTAAAACATCTACTACCTGCTTCGGAAGGACGCCGAATTTATTCTTTATTCCATCCGGGTCAAGGATTTCATCTTCCACACCGGTTCTCTTTAAATTGAACCAGAATATGCGGTCGTTCACCAACTGCATCAAATCTTTATCGCCGGTTACCAGATAGACATCCAGACCCGCTTTATACCCGCGTTCCGCAAGCGTGCCCATTATGTCATCTGCTTCATAGCCGGGGCATTCAATATGCGTGATGCAGAGAGCTTCAATGACCTGTGCAAGACGCGGCAAAGAACCAAGCATATCTTCGGGCATCCGCTCACGGGTTGCCTTGTATTCAGGATAGACTGTATGCCGGAAGGTCGGCTCCTTGCTGTCAAAGGTAATAATCAGATAGTCCGGCTTCCGCTCTTTTATCAGACGGAACAGACTGGTCGTAAAACCGAAGACAGCGGATGTATTCTCGCCAGTTGACGTTATGAGCGGACTGCGGATAAATGCAAAATACGAACGGTAGATTAATGCTGTCCCGTCAATGATATAGAGTGATTTTTGCATCAGAGTTCCTGCTTATTGTTAGAATAAGCCGTGATAATGACGTTGCAATACTATTTACCCAATAGATCTCATTGTGCAACACTGTCTCATAATAATACACAAAGTTGTCTATTATTGTATTGAAAAATCATCAGAATGTACAAAATTAGACGCTCTATCAGCATCCCTACAATCAGACACTATACACCATTTCTAATAATATGCAAATCCTGTACCAAGAAATCAATAACTTCAAACTACAGAGAATTGAGAGTGCACAGAGAATTGAAAAGACTTTAATATAACGGAACTTTTTTATTTTTACTTATGCGTTTATTATTAATAATCAATCCCTTTTAGCGCCGTAATGCCTTTTTGAAACGGGTGTTTTATCTCTTTCATCTCAGTAACAATGTCAGCCATCTCGAAAAGCTCTGGCGGGGCATCTCTGCCCGTGAGAATCATATGAACGTCTGGAGGTCGTTCCTGTATCAATCCAATGACATCTTGTAATGACACAAGATCTAATGAAAGGGCAACGAATATTTCATCCAAAATAACCAATTGATATGTGTTCGCAGTGATAATCTCTTTTGCCCGACGTAAACCTGCCTGCGCAGCCGCTTTGTGTTCCGCTATAGGCACCGTATCGCCGCATATCTTACAAAATCCTTTTCCCGACTGCTCTATTATCACATTGGGCGCAAACTGTTTAATGCCGTCTAACTCGCCATACTGCCACGTTCCCTTGACAAATTGAATGATGTATACCTTCCAGCCGTGCCCGACCGCCCGAAGTGCTGTCCCCAGTGCCGCTGTCGTTTTCCCCTTCCCACTACCTGTATAGATTATAACTAATCCCTTTTCTGGAATCCTGCCCATAATAATTAACCATCCCCTATTATCAACGAAGGGTGAATCTTTCTTTGACTAATAAAGTAAAATACTGAATATACAGGATTATTGCAATTATAAAACAAGCGAACCCAAAAAGAATTATGTATCGTACAAAAATTTATAAGGATTATCATCGCACATAAAACGCTTTAAAACATATATATCGAGGCCTTTGAAAAAATCAGTTTTCAGTCCCGAGTACTCGGGATTTATGTGGCACCCTCAAACTTGTTTGTGGGTGTTTTAAATAATCATCTGTCCAAACTCCATAATTTTTCAAAGGTCTCATATCATTTATATCACTATTTTTGTATACTATAACGGATTATTTTGAGAGTAAACCGCTCCCGGTCAGCACAATATATTAGAGAAAACACTATGAAGAAATCCTGCCGTTTTCATCAAATATTTACCATTTCTTTATCAATGATTCACAATTATAGTTATATTAATACATAATAAGCAAATATTGTTGATAGCTCTAATTAACTTCCTCTTGTTGTGACAGTAGACTTTATCAAGAGGAGAAACATAAAAACCTGAATGAAATGATTTATGTATGAATCGTAAACAACTGCTTTTAACGGCGCAGGTCAGTATTTTAATTTTCTTCGGGATTGTAACCAGCTCATATTCTCAGGATACCACCGCAATCTATTCCAGCCTTGACATCCCCGTGAAAGGCTACGGCATCAGTCTGGGGAATTCCCGAACATTTACTGGCTTGCGTATAAATTTTTATGATTATAGAGTTCAGCGTGTTACGGGTATTAATATCACTCTTTGGGCTCCTGCCGAGGAAAAATCCGACGCAATCATAAAAGGCGCCGCAATCGGGGTATTCTGGCCTCAGGCAAAACAGATTTCGGGCTTATCAGCAGGTTCTATTGCAGTTGCGGCAAATGACTTACGAGGAATATCCATCTCACTCGGTGTCATCGGGAAAGGAAACTGCACGGGAATTCAAACTGCCGGTACAGGTGTTACTGGAATAAAATTGAGAGGAATAACGGCAACAAGTTTTTTTATTCTGAGCAGAGAAAAGTTGTGGGGTATTCAAACTGCTGGTTTAGGAATGATTGTCGGTAATGAAATTTCAGGATTTCAAATGGCGCCGGTTGGTATTAGGGGAGTATCACTCTCAGGCATTTCTATAACAGGGATATTATTGAGTTCATCTAAAACGATGCGCGGCATTCAAAGCTCATTCTTCCTTTTAGAATCTAAACGCATTTCAGGGATTTCAATAGGCGGATTAATGATCGGTAATGGAGCTATACGTACCAATCTTATACAAGGAATTCAAACTGCCGGATTTAGTATTCTGGGAGACTCTATACGGGGATTTTCTGCGGCAGGTTTTACCGTCGGCGGGACAAAACTTATACAAGGTATTCAAACTGCTGGATTCAGTATCGTGGGAAACTCTATACGGGGATTTTCTGCAGCAGGTTTTACCGTCGGCGGGACCAAAAACCGAAATCGCAGGCTTATTAAAGGACTTCAGATAGCCGGTTTCAGCGTTGGTTCTGAGGGCAACGTCGAAGGTATTTCAATAGCCGGTTTTAGTGTATTTGGTGCTCAAAAACTGAAAGGATTCACTCTTTCCGGCGTTGCGGCTGGAAGCAATAAAAATATAACCGGTTTTACCGCCGCCCTCGGATGGATCACGGTTGGAACAAAAACTACAGAGGGAATATTAAACGGGGTATCCCTCAGTGCAATAAATTATATTAATGGCAGACAAAATGGTATTGCAATTGGTCTCTTGAATAAAGCAAATACCGTTCGTGGAGTCCAAATAGGAGCGTTCAATATTATTACCAGCAATCCCGGTTTAACCAAAATCCTGCCATTATTCAATACACAATTCAGGTAAAAGGATATATAAAAAATTACACTAACTGTTTTCAGGTGGAGATTATAGAGGGTGTTAAAAATGAATATGAACAATAAATCTTTTCCTGTTATCGGCAGACAATACTACTACTCCCTGATATTTCTGTTTGTGGTCATCACTTGTATGTTTTATTATTCTGCGACGGCACAACCATATCCTGTAACGCAAAATAATCTTGATAATATGTTCCGATATAACCACGCAGAAGGATTATTTATTGGCACTCCGAAAGCTGACCCGCTTCTTCGATTTACTTCTGATTACTGGCTTTTATACCCGTATGGAGATATTGGCTACGGTTTCAAATCAAAAAAGATGCGGTATACCATCGGCATAGCGAAACCATTTTATAACAAGAAATTCATATTGGGTGTAGAACAGTATAATATTACTGATAGTGATGATTATTGGCGAATTGGAGCTTTTGAAAATTCAATAGCCGCATTTCTGCTCAGGAAAGATTTCCTTGACGTCTTTTTACGAGATGGAAAAAGAGTTTATTTTGATAACTCAGTAAAGAATACTTTTATCAGATTAGAATACCGGGCAGATACATTTACCAGTATGCCGATGAAAACAGACTGGTCGGTGTTCGGCAGGAATGAAGAATTACGTCTGAATCCACCAATAACAGAGGGTGATGCCCGAAGCATCCATATCCAAGCTATATATGAGAAAAAGAAATCCGCCTCAAATCCTTCTTCTTCAAGTCAGGGAGCACCCAAAAAAAAGGGAGGGAACGTTGGGATTCTGTATGGGGATACAACGGGCTTAGGAATATTTGACTCTATCGTAAAGGTGCATTTCAATGCAGAATACAGCGGTGGTAGGCAGTTGGGAGGGGATTTCAATTATGCCCGATATACCATTGAGTTCCTCCGCTTTATACCGCTTGCACACGGTGATAATTTTACTATCCGAATGCTCTTTGGCACATCTTCCGGATCATTGCCAATCCAAAAAACGTTTTATTTAGGTGGCATTGGCACTCTCCGGGGTATGAGATACAAAGAGTTTTCAGGTTCAGGGATGTTTTTTACTACTGCTGAGTATTTATTTGAACCCGACCGGGTATTCCATTTTCCGCCCGGATGGTTTTTAGCACCGAAATGGTGGGCTGAAAATTTTAAAATTGCATTTTGTTTTGATGCCGGATCGGTTATGAAACAGGATTATTCTTATTTTTTGAACGACTTATTCCACACTCCATTAATGCATAATGTTGGCATTGGTTTGGTATCACGAAGTCAATTAATACGATTAGATGTTGCTCGCCGAACTGACAGATCAAACCAGCCAATTAGATTGACCGTGAAGATGTTTTTAAAAGTATAACAGTATGAGACCTTAGAAAAAATAGCAATTTTTTGGTACACGGTTTGATATACTCAATACTCCACTCTTATCATACAATCAATCAGAGACCGTTCCGCCTCGGCGGATTATATTCACCCTTGTGTTCATAATATAAATTATTTCTACCATTTTATTGTTTTCTATAGAAGAATAAGAAAGAAATTAGTATTGTGTCCCCGTTTTTCCCCCATTAATTGTTTAAGGTTTGTTTTACTTTTTAAAAACGTATTTTATTATTTCACCCTCTTTTTTCATAGGAAAAAACATTTCATAACGGTCTTCTTTTTGAATAACAGTGAAATACCAACCTCTTAATGATAAACGAGACTGATCCATATAACCCATCATTTCAAAACTGATTCCAAAATTATATTTTTTTATAATTGACATATTATTATCTAAAACGATAAAAGACTCTTTAGTTTTTGCACTAATGCCCGGAACCACAAAAAAACAATTGTCTCTATATTGAACATCTAATAGTATTTGTGCGAATAATATTGATTGTGATATTTCAGGATTAGTAGGCATCCTTTTTTCAAATGGAACTTTATCTTTACCTTCAGGTGTCTGTATTACATCACATAAATTATATTCTTTAATCTTTTTACCATCTTCAGTATAGACTCGTATTATCTGCAAATTAGGCAAAAATAAATAATACAGATTATCACTGCCTTTAAATGCTCTTCCGTGAGATGCAGTTAACGTATTAATCTCATATTTATGAATCCTGTCAATTTTCCCGATGTTTTTTATCAATTTACCGTCTCTCGAAAGTAATGAAATATAATATCCTCCCAAAGGTAGAGATGTAATTATCTCTTGTTTTTCTGATAGTGAAAAAGAAAATTTAATAGATTCAGTAACACCAATAACATTATTTACACGAAAAGAATGTATGAATTTCCCTTCTTTTGAAAATATGCTTATTTTATCTCCATCCTGTGTGTCCAATACATAGATATCACCTTTATTATCAACTGTGGCATAAACTGGAAATATAAACTCTCCAGGTCCCTGACCCAATCTTCCTACCTTCTTAATAAATTTTCCCGCTTCATTAAATAAATACAAACATTTCTCTCCTCCACTATCAACAACAATAAACTCTCCAGTTACAGGATTATATGTAATACAAGCCGGATTAACTAAATAATCTGTTTTGCTAAAATAATAGTCCTCGCTGATAAATGTTTCCCCCATATATGCATCTTTTATCGCCTCTTCATGTTCCTTTTTAACTCTTTCTATTACTTTTGGATTAGATGTCTGCGTTTTTGCAATACTGGTAAAACATAGTATCAACATACAATTTAAAATAATTAGGATAATTTTGTTCATTTTATTATTCCTTTTTATTTATTTCCATGTCAATTATTTAGTATTGTATCCCCGTTTTATTCTCTTTATTCAACTACTATTTATTATTAACGAATTTAACAACTTCAGCATTATAAATTAATGGTATAAATATATTTTCCTTTTCAGAAACTACATCGAAATATACATCAGATTTCATCTTCTCAGGAAAATCAATTTCTTTAAATGGTAGATAAAGTTTTTTAATACATTTAAAATCAGTATCCAATACATATACAACAAATATATTTTCCTTAGATTTTGGATAATTTGTTAATATATAGTATTTATTATTTCTATAAATAATGTCCAGATAATAATCTTTTGTTGTAACAAATTGAGAACCAACCATTTCCTCAGGTTTTAATATTTTATCTTTTATTTCAAGTTCTTCATGAATATCAATATCTTTTATTACTTTTCCTGATATATCTATCATTTTAACAACCGGGAGATATTTTAAAAAAACAACATAATTATTTTTATTATCAACAAAAATAAAAGATTCTGCATATATTCGATTAACAAAAGATTCTGTACTGGATTTATCATATTTTACTATTTCACCAATATGTTTTATTATTTCACCTTTTTTTGAGATTATGGAAATATAAAAACCCCTTGTAGATAAATTTGCAGCAATTTCGTTATTATCAGCAAAAAAATATGAAAAATAAGTTCCATATCGTATATTATTTAATAATATAATATCAATATATTTTCCGTCCTTAGAAAATACAGAAAAACGATAATTACCACCTTCATAAACATAAATGTTTCCATCTTTATCAAAAGCGAAATTTCTAATCTTTAGCATATCCCCAGGCCCTTGTCCCGGTCTGCCTATTCTTCTTAAATATTTACCATTTTCAGTAATAAAATAAAGGCAATCATTCCCCTCATCAAGTATAATCATCTCTTTTGATACAGGATTTTGTTTTATCATCACTGGTTTATTTAATGCTTCATTATTACCAAAAACATAATCATAACTTATGAATTTATCATAGGTAAATGTATATTGAGAAGGCTTTGTTTGAGACTCCGCTAACAATGGGAAAAATAATATAAAAACAAATACTATTACTATCAATAGTTTCATATTAATCACCCCTTCCTTATGTAAAATAATCATTATTTAGTTTGTTTATCCTTTAATAGTTCATTTGACAATATATTTAATGAGACCTTTGAAAAATTATGGAATATTGACAGATGATTATTCATAACACCCACAAAATCCCGAGTACTCGGGATGGGTGCCACAGAAATTATATACTTTTGTCTAAGAACTGATTTTTTCAAATGTCTCTTAATATATCTTAATTAGTTACCTCAACCGGCTTCTTATAATCTGGATTCAATCGGTTCTTCGCAAAAAATATTTTGTATACCATCATCATATTGGAAAACACCAATACAACCACAATCAAACCTAAACCAATGTATTTTAACGCGTCAATCTTCATAACTGCAATTATCGCTTTTAATTATTTTTACAATACAAAATAATAAAAATTCAATAATTTCAAGAGAATATGGTATTAACCACCAGTTGGTTCAAATGTTCGATGAAACAATCGGAATTCAGCATCAAAGATGAATTTTTCTGACAGAGGCTGCCAGCCGCCGAGGGCTTCGCACCACTGGATTGCCCGAATGGTATGCCGTGCGACTTCCATTATGGTTTGTGCTTCCGCAATGTCCTTCCCAAAGGCAATAAGCCCGTACCCCAGTACAATCCCCCATTTCGGCAAGGACTCACGGAAAACCTGACTGCCATCGGAATATTTCTCAAAATAAACTCTATAGTCAGAAATATATCCTTCTAATTCATCCAAGGTACCGTTCTTGATGATAATCGGCATACGCTTCATTATCGGAAGATGTCCGGGAACTAAGAGTCCACGCTTTGCAAGTTCTCCGGCACGGGGCAGGGAGATAAATCCTCGCGCTTCACTATCATCATTGTACACCGTTACAATCGGAAACCCTGCCTTTCTTGTAAGCAAATCCCCTATCCGCTTAATAAGCTCCACTGGTACCGGCTTCGGTGGTTCACTTGCACGTGCTGCAGAACTATATGCTCCATACCGGGTAAGATACTCCTCAGCCTTTGAAACCAGTTCAACCATCCGTTCATAACTCGTTCGGGCGTCAGTATGAAACGTTACAATCCCATGATGAAGCAGTATAATTCCTTTTATAGTATCCCAATCAATAGCACCCGTCAGCAGATGCACTGTTTTAGCAAGTTGAAACCCTGATGGAACATACGGCACAATAATAACAGAGTTACCATAAATCTTTTTAATGCGGCGGTTACCATCCGGAGTATTGGTAATCGCAACAATGGCATCAGCATGGGTATGCTCCACAAAGGTGTATGGAATAATTGAATGGAGAATGGTTTCAATAGACGGCGTCGGGGCATTTGCGGATATCAACGCTGTCCGAAATGCAGTTATAAGCTCTGTATCAGTCAATGCCTCGAACGAGAGCAATTGCTTAACTTTATTAAGTTGTACCGGCACGAATCCATCCGGCTGTATATCGGCAAGGTCCTGCCCACTTGCCTTTATAAAAAGCGTCGGTATATATTCACCGGCACCTGTCTTACTATCTATTTTAACAGAGGTATTTCCCCCGCCGCAAAGCACTAAATCCTTATCCTGACCTAAAAGCCGTGAAGTATATGCACGCACTGCTAATACGTCGCCTGCATAGTTCCGAGCTTTTTCTTCATTCCATATACTTTTCATTATTTCCTCAAAATATAATATACGTCGTACTGCATTATTCGATTTTAAATGTATAGAGAGTAAATCGGCATTCCAATAAAAAAGTAACAATTTATTGCATACGATTGAATTCGTATTTCAGGTCCATCTCCAATTTAGTTACTATATAAAGATGTTTTTATAAATTTTTAGAATTGTTGAAATCTTTACAATTGTGTTGGATTATTCCGCCAATTTGAACCAATAAAATATTGACTTTCAGAAACAGGAGTTGTAATTTGATACAAAATTAAAATTTTTAAACTTATGTATGATACTAACCAACTTATTTGGTTAATTACACAGTAGACCTTCTGGTATATGAGGGCGAAAAATGGTTCAGTATATTAAAATCATTGTTATTGACAATGCAGTTCAGGCACAACTGCTGGATTCGGTACTTACTGAACGGGGTATACCCCACATTATGCACAGCTATTATGACTCTGCTTATGACGGACTTTTCCAATATCCGAGAGGATGGGGGCACGTCGAAGCGCCAAAGAAGTACAGAAAGGAGATTTTGGATATCTTTACTGAATTGCCTCAGCATCTCATAAATCCAGACGATGAAGTAATCCAAGAGGATGCTGATGGGGAATGAAAAGAGCTAAAGCACATCAGGGCTTTGTTGATTCCGGTTTATGACGAAACTATCCCTTAACCGCAAATTTGAACTGATAAAATGTAATAGATAGAATCTTCAATAGGGGTGTCTTGAGTACGAAATATGAAAGGAGACAACACAATGAAAAAAGGATTTATTCAGATTGCGCTTTTCGTTTGCTTTGTTTTTATGATTGCCGGTGTCAGCTTCGCACAAAAAATCTATTGGGGCGATTCTGTTCCCGAGGGCTGGAACGGGAAAT
>Ga0315291_10004805_pt1 | contig 17088 bp, 15 predicted proteins | sample YL17G12_20_MG_FD_203070 | JGI IMG/M metagenome (GOLD analysis project Ga0315291, IMG submission 203070) | Sediment microbial communities from Yellowstone Lake, YNP, Wyoming, USA - YL17G12_20 | ecosystem: Environmental > Aquatic > Freshwater > Lake > Sediment | place: USA: Wyoming | collected...
GGCGAACCCATCGAAGGCTTCGAGGTGGTTGAACACCGAATCCCGATGCAGAGCATTGACAATACCTACTCTGCAGACGAGCTCAGGGAATTCGATGCGCGGATAACGCGGTTGTTGCCTGGTGAACGTGTCGAGTATATCGTCGAGCTCAAGATGGACGGCGTTGCCGTTTCGCTCTGGTACGAGGACGGCGTACTGACACGTGGCGCTACACGAGGTGATGGACGACGCGGTGATGACGTCACGGCGAACCTGCGCACGGTGCGGGAAGTCCCTTTGAAACTCAAGACAGCCGATGGAGCGCCTCCTGTGTTAGAAGCGCGTGGTGAAGTATATCTTCCCAAAGCGGAGTTTGAACGAATCAATAGAGAAAAGGAGAAAGAAGGAGAACCGCTCTTTGCGAACCCGCGCAACGCTGCTGCAGGCTCTCTCAAGCTGCTTGATTCGAGGATCACTGCTACGCGCCGGTTGGGTATCTTCGCGTATGGAATAGGGTACTCGGAAGGAGTGGATCTGACCACACATGAACGAGCGCTCGACCTGCTCCAGAGCTTCTCCCTGCCGGTAAATCCGCATCGAAAGAGATGTCGCACGATAGACGAAGTGATCGAATTATGTCCGCGGTTCGATAAACTGCGTGATGATCTCCCGTACGAGATTGATGGGATGGTTGTCAAAGTGAATTCTCTGGACCAGCAGAGGCGCCTGGGTTCCACGGCGAAAAGCCCGCGCTGGGTCGCGGCGTACAAGTTTCCTGCAGAACGCACGATAACCAGGCTCAAAAGCATTGTTGTACAGGTTGGCAAGAGCGGCACTCTGACACCGGTGGCGAACCTCGAGCCGGTAAGCCTCGCTGGCACAGTCGTGAAAAGGGCAACATTGCACAACGCGGATGAGATCCGTCGGAAAGATATCCGAGTTGGAGATACGGTAGTTGTCGAGAAAGCGGGTGAGATCATTCCTCAGGTTGTGGAAGTGCTCTTTGACAGGCGAACGGGCGATGAGAAACCGTTCCAGATGCCGCGCGCTTGCCCTGTGTGCGGTTCTCCCGTCGTCAAGGATCCGGATGGGGCGTTTCACCGGTGCCACAACATGGCGTGTCCGGCGCAGATCAAGGCTCGAGTCAAACATTTCGGGAGCCGCGACGCAATGGACATCGAAGGGATGGGTCCGGCCCTCATCGAACAATTGGTTGACAAAGGGCTGGTGTCGGACTTCTCGGACCTCTACAAACTGCGCGACGACGAGATCGCCGAGCTTGAAAAGATGGGCGCAAAATCCGCCCGTAACGTGGTCGAAGCGATCCAGCAGAGCAAGATGAGAGAGTTGTCGAGGCTGATATACGGGCTCGGGATCCTCCACATTGGTGTGAATGCCGCGCGCGTGCTCGCGGACAGGTTCGATTCGCTGGACGCGCTTGCCGAATCAAGCGTTGATGAGCTTTCAGAGCTCGAAGGCGTGGGCTCGATTGTTGCGCGTTCGATCGTGGGTTTCTTTGCAGCAAGGCACAATCGTGACGCATTACGGAAACTCCGGGACGCGGGAGTCAACATGCGCCGGCTGGAGATGCGCCGTCCGGCAGGTGAGGGTCCGTTTGCGGGCAAAACGGTTGTTCTGACAGGTAAGCTCGCGCAGTACACCCGCGACGAGGCGAGCAGGCTTATCGAGAGCCTTGGTGGCAAAGTGAGTTCGAGCGTCAGTTCGAAAACGGACTTTGTGCTTGCGGGAGAGGATGCCGGATCCAAACTTGAGCAGGCTCGGGACCTGGGCGTTCCTGTCCTGGATGAAGCGGAGTTCGAGAAGATGATACGGCAGACCGGCTAGAGGAATGCCGTTCGGGGCTTGGCGTGATACAATACCGGAGAATGGTAAGTGGTGAAAGGGGAGTTCAACAGAGATTACGACAATGAGCCCTTGGTCTGAAAGCAGAGTAACGCGTGCCATAGTAGACCTTAGCGCTGTTGCGCACAACTTCCGTGCCGTCCGGCGCAAAGTGGAAAGGCGCATCAAGATTCTCGGAGTGGTGAAGAGCGATGCGTATGGTCACGGACTGGTGGAAGTTGCCCGAGTCCTTCAGCGTGAAGGGGTGGATATGCTTGGAGTCGGTGACGTATGGGAGGGCGGCGCACTTCGCGCTGCTGGGATAACGAAACCGATTCTGGCTCTCAGTGTCATACCTGAGTCAGCGATTCCTGAGGCGATAGATCGGGAACTCACGCTGACCGTGGGCGCGCTCGAGTTTGCACGGCAGGTAGCGGCTATTGCCTCCAGCAAAGGGCGCGTCGTGAAGATCCATTGTGCGATAGACACCGGAATGGGGCGGATAGGGTTTCAGCCGAGGAGTGCGGCGGACGAAATCGCTGCGATTCTCCGGTATTCAAACATAGATATTGAGGGTATTTCGACCCATTTTCCGCGCGCAACAACAGAACACGATTCTTTCACTTTGAACCAGGTCAAGGTTTTCAAGGCCATCATCAAGCAGTTGGAAGATAGGGGGGTGCCGTTCGAGTTGGCGCATGTGTCGAACAGCGCCGGCATCATCAACTACCCGTCAGCTCAGTTTGATATGGTGCGACCCGGAATTGTGCTGTACGGTGTAGCGCCAACCACCGCGCTGCGCGGCAAGCTGGAGCTGAAACCCGCGATGCGGTTCGAGACAGCCGTAGTTTTCGTGAAGTCTGTTCCTGAAGGCACGCCGTTGGGATACGACCATACGTATGCAACGCCGAGCGCGACCGTGATCGGAACATTGCCGGTGGGATACGCTCATGGTTTTGATCTGCTTCTGTCGAACGCGGGCGAGGTTATTGTTCGGGGTCAACGCGCACCGGTAGTGGGCAGGGTCTGTATGGACCAGACGCTGGTAGATGTCGGTCGAATACCGGGGGTGAGCCTCGGCGATACCGTGACCCTGATAGGACGCGACGGTAATCAGTCTATAGGTGCTGAAGAAATCGCAGAGAAAGCGCACACCATCCCGTATGACATCATCACACGTATAGGCAAAATGGCGCCACGCGAGTTTCTTCGTCCACATGAGGGTGCTTCTCCCTGATCGGCATGAGTGAATCCCATGGTGACGTATTATCTGGACGCGTATAATATTATCCATTGCAGCGAGCCGTTACGAAGCATCGTTCACAAGAGCGTGGACGCCGCCCGCGATATGCTGATAGGCATGCTTGCAGAGTATGGAGCGTTGACCGGCGAACAGGTGATCCTGGTGTTTGACGGTGGCAGCGACCCATCTGCATTGACTGATACCACACCCGGACGCGTGAACCTGTCTCTTGTCTACTGTGAGGGCAGGACATCCGCCGACGCGTATATAGAGCGGGCAGTATTTGAGACGAGCGACAGGCTTAACGTGGTCGTCGTGACGGCCGATAGGGCTGTGGCTCAGTCTGTACGCGGGATGGGAGCGCTCGTGCTCCGACCGCAGTCGTTCATGGATCAGATCGCCTCAACGCTGTCCGAATGTCGCGCGAGAAAGAGGACCCCTGCCAGAACGAAATTCGGGGCGGCGCTTTCGGAGCGGTTAAGTGAGCAGTCTCGAGCTACGATTGAGACCTTGCGAGGCAGTGTCTCGTCACAGGAACGGTGCCTTAGCGACGGAAAGCTGACTAAGAAAGGAAGAGCCGGTCGAAAAACGACCGGCTCTCAAACCATACGCCAACGCGATCGTTCTAGCCAACCTTAGATACGTTCGCGGCTTGAGGTCCCTTTGCCCCCTGAATGATGTCGAACTCCACCGCTGCTCCTTCTTCCAGGGTCTTGTAACCTTCACCCTTGATTGCGGAGAAGTGGACGAAGACATCCTCCCCACCGGCGTCCTGCTCGATGAACCCGTATCCCTTACGGTCATCGAACCATTTAATCTTTCCACGTGCCATACTACATACCCTCCATCTTGTACCTGTAACCTGTCGGAATCCCAATGACCCCGGGCGACATGTATAATAGCATGGTTTTCATCGGTATGTCAAGAAATTTTTTGGCTTCTTGTCGCACCGGACAGGTACGTGTCGAGTACCGGTTTCTCGTGTGGTAAAGCATCGGTCGCGAGATAACACAAAGCAGCAACTTCGCCAGCCACTCAGTTTCTGCGAGCCCCACACGCCTGACGACCATGTAGCTGGCACTCGGCAGTACCGATCCTGGCGTTTTAGTGGTTCATGCGCGCCTTTTCTTCATCTGGTCGAGGAGCACCGCGCCAAGTATGACTGCGCCAAGTGCGACCCGTTGCCAGTGGCTGGAGACGCCGAGGTGGTTGAGTCCGTTTTCCAATACCTGGATGATCATTGCGCCGATAAACGTTCCCTCAATAGTGCCAACCCCGCCCATGAGGCTGGTTCCGCCAACCACAACGGCAGCGATCACATCCAGCTCCCACATTTCGCCCGCTTGAGGTACTCCCGCACCCAAACTGGAGGCGAGGATCACGCCGGCCAGTGCTGCGAGAGTGCCGCTCATCACATAGACCAGCCACTTAACTCGCATTGTCGCGATGCCAGACAGCCGCGCGGCTTCTTCATTTCCTCCTATTGCGTACACGTACCTGCCGAACCGCGTTTTCCTGAGCACAACGATTCCTGAGATCAGAATAATAGCCATTACGATCACTCTGACCGGCACAAACTCAAGAACGCGCTGGCGCCCGAGGAAACCGAATACTTCCGGTAAATTTCCTATCGGGAGGCCGCTGCAAAAGATGAACGCGAGACCTCGAAGTGAGCTCATCATCGCTAGTGTCGCAATGAAGGGAGTTACTCGAAACCGCGTTATCATCAGCCCGGCAAGAGCGCCAGACGCGGTCCCCAAGAGCATCCCACTCAGCACCGCGAGAGGAACGAGCATCTGCCATGGGACGCCGTGGATGGTCAGGACTTTTGCTGCAACCACGCCGGAAGCCGCAACCAGCGAACCCACGGAGAGATCTATGCCGGCTGCGATGATGACAAAGGTCATACCGACAGCGATGATCGCAACATACGTGACCTGGTTCCAGACGTTGATAGCGTTAGAGAATGTGCGGAAACTTTCGCTGACAGATGCGAAGAAGACGCACTCTAGAATGAGCCCGACGAGGATGCCGCCGTACCACTCAGCAAACCGCCGTGCCAACCCCGTCCCCTCCGGTAGCGTAATGCATCACCTTTTCTTGTGTAGCTTCCGACTGGGGTATCTCGGCGGCGATTCGCCCCTCGTGCATGACGATGATTCTGTCGCACATCCCGAGGACTTCGGGGAGCTCGCTTGAAATCATGAGGACGCCGACACCGCGCGCCACGAGCTCGTTCATCAGGTGATAGATCTCGCGCTTCGCTCCGACGTCAATTCCGCGGGTCGGCTCATCGAACAGCAACATCCGGGACTTGGTGAAAAGCCATTTTGCGAGCACAACCTTCTGCTGGTTCCCGCCGCTAAGATTCTTGACGAACTGCTCGATGCTGGGGGTTTTTATCTGGAGCTCTTTGACATACCGTTCGGTCTCGGACCGTTCCTTGTCACGGTCTATGAAGATCCGTTTGACAAGCAGGTCGAGCCCGCTCAACGTCACGTTCTCGCGCAGTTTCATGCCGAGCACGAGCCCTTGGTTCTTTCTGTCTTCTGTGAGCAGCCCGATGCCGAGCTTTATGGCGTCCTGAGGCGACCGCACTTTTACTTTCCGTCCGTCGAGGAGAACCTCTCCCGAATCTATGGGATCGGCACCGAATACTGCGCGTACCAGTTCCGTTCGCCCCGCACCCACCAGCCCGGTTATCCCTACGATCTCGCCTCGGTGGACGCTGAAACTGATGTTCTTGAGCACACCAGCGCGGTTCAGGTTGTCCACCTTCAGTATTTCTGGACCGCGCTCGAACTTCTGTTTTGGGAACTCTGCCGTAATCTTTCTGCCGACCATCATGCGGATGATCTGCTCTTTATCAACGTCGCGAACGTTTGTTGTGTCAATCCGTTTCCCGTCGCGCATTACGGTAACCCGGTCGCCTATCTCGAACAGCTCTTCTATTCTGTGGGATATGTATATGATGCCTATCCCTTGTTGTTTGAGCGACCTGATAAGGTTAAAGAGCGACGTGAGTTCATGTTCCGTCAACGTCGCGCTTGGCTCGTCCATGACAAGGATTTTCGCGTTGAACGAGAGCGCTTTCCCTATCTCGACCATTTGCTGTTCTGCGACGCTCAGTTCGTTCACTGGACGGCGCACGTCGAGAGACACGTTTATCCTCGCGAGGATGTCGCGCGCATCGCTGTACATGCGCGACCAGTCAATGAATGCAACCCATCTCCGAAGAGGTTCTCTGCCGAGGAATATGTTCTCCGCAACGCTCAGATAGGGGCTCAGGTTGAATTCCTGGTAGATCATGCTTATACCGAGCTGCTGGGCGTGGTGCGGCGAAAGGATCTCCATGTTCTGTCCGTCGAGGTAGATCTCTCCGGCGTCCATGGGTATCGCGCCGGAAAGCACTTTCATCAAGGTGGACTTTCCCGCGCCGTTCTCGCCGACGAGTGCATGCACTTCACCTGCCCGCAGATCAAAATCAACCTTGTCGAGCGCAAGCACACCCGGATACCGTTTCACGATACCGTTCATACGAAGTATAGCTTTTTCTTCCACCCTGGCTTACCCCTATTTCGGTTATCGCTAACTGTTCTACCAGCCTGCCGTCCGGCTCAAAAACCTACGGTTGCCCCTGATCTCCCGCCAGCACAAACGTTGAGCTGACATTACGGAGACTTCTTGGTTCCGCTCGCTTCTGCTTCAAGGCTTACCTTGTCCACGATGCCAACTTCCACAGGAATGATTTTGGGAACCTGTTCCCCTCGAAAATATTGTGCGATGGTCTTGATGGTCTCTTCGCCAATGTTTTTCGGATGCTGGATGACGTCCGCTTTGAGAGCAGTGCCTCGCATGATGGTGTCTCTCGCTTCCGGCGTTGCGTCGTACCCGATGATGACGATACTGTTCTGTTTGTTAGCTGCCTCGACAGCGGCGAGCGCGCCAAGCGCTGTGTCGTCATTAATGCCAAATATGGCGTTCACCTCCGGATGAGCTTGGAGCAGGTCTTCGGTTGCCCGCATAGCCTGATCGCGAACGCCGTGACCGGTGGGTTTCGCCACGATTGGCATTTCCGGGTATCTCTTGATAGTTTCTTCGAACCCGGCGACGCGGTCTATACACGACCGGGTCTCCGGCTGGTCAATGATCGCCACCGTGCCTGTCCCGCCGAGAAGTTTGGCGAGGTATTCTCCAGCCAATCTGCCTCCCGCTACGTTGTCAGACGCGATATGGGATACAACGTCGCCTCCGTGAGCTGCGATGTCACAGGTGAAAACCGGTATGCGCGCTTCGTTCGCCCGCACGATGGTAGGACCGATACCTTCGCTGTCACACGGCGATACGAGAATTGCGTCAACTCGCTGGACGATGAAGTTCTCGAGTTGGCTGACATGTTTGGCAAGGTCCCATTCGCCATAGTTAACGACGAGTTTGAATCCCTCTGTGGCGGCGGCATCGCGCAATCCGGCTTCGAGCTCCTGGTAAAACACGTGCCCCTGCGTGAGAAGTGAAACGCCGATGACTTTCTGCCGCTCTTTCGGAGCCTCACACGACGGTGTCAGAAGTGCAACGGACAGACAGGCGAGTGCGAAGACTTTCGCAGGTCGAACACAGCTCATATACGCTTCTCTCCCTCCAAATATGTGCATTATCGCGCAAGCTTTATCTGAGCACCGTTCGTGACGGTATGCTACCACAACGCGAATATGCTGTCAACGTCGGGAAAGCGTGTACCGGTCGCTGGTTTCAGCGGTTGACGGTGGTTCAATCTTCCGGTTGATCTGACGGATAACCGTGTGGTAGATTATACGGTAGAGATGACTCAGGGGCATCTGGACGGCAGTCCATGTCTTGAACGATGTGGCGGGAGTTCGTGAGGAAGGACGACAGGGCACGAGATCGTGCGGCGAAAGGAGATAGTACATGAACAAGACGAGTCTTCGGGTTGTTGCTGGTTTGACGTTGCTGGCGTTTGTTCTGTCCGCGGGCTGCGACACGCTTCGCGGGGCTATGCAGAAGCGGACAACACAAGGGGCGCTCATTGGAACTGCGGTTGGCGCAGGTGCCGGGGCTCTGATTGACCGAGGCAAGCCGGGACGCGGTGCGCTTATTGGTGCAGGGGCAGGTGCAGCGGTCGGAGCCGGCATAGGCTACTATCTTGACAGGCAGAAACGGGAGCTGGAGAAGGTTCCCGGTGCTGAAGTCCGCGTTGAGGAGAAGGACGGTACGCAGCAGCTCGTGCTGACGATGACAAGCTCGCTTCTGTTCGAGACAAACTCGTTCGATATTTCGCGCGGGCGCGACTCGCTGGATCAGATCGCCGAGACGCTTAACAAGTATCCGGAATCCAGAGTCGTCGTGAAAGGATATACGGACAGCCGGGGCACCGAGGATTATAATCTCCAGCTTTCGCAGCGCCGGGCTGATGCCGTCAAGAACTATCTGATCGCGAAGCAGGTTAACCCTGCGCGTATCACGGCGGTCGGGTTTGGCGAAAGTCTTCCGGTTGCCTCCAACGACACCGAGGAGGGGCGACAGAAGAACCGTCGGGTTGAGATCGAAATCGTTCCGACCGGGGCTGGTTCAGCGTAACCGTCTGGAACAAGCCCTTTACAGGACGGACGTCCGACGTTAGCGTTCATACAGTTGATGAGCGGAACCCGGACCATTGCTCGGCATGAGAGGAGGGGACTATGAGTAAGGTGCTCATCGTATACCACACGATATCCGGCAACACCGAGATGATGGCGAAAGCGGTTGAAGAGGGAGCCAAAAAGGCTGGCGCAGAGGTCGTCCGGAAGAAAGCGTTCGACATGACGCTCGAAGATCTGTTGGGTTGCGACGCTATTGCTGTCGGCACAGCAGACTATTTCAGTTACATGGCGGGTGCGATCAAGGACTTTTTTGACCGCACGTTCTATCCGGCTCAGGGGAAGGTCAGTAACAAGCCGTGTGGCATATTTGTCACAGCGGGAGGTGGCGGCAGACCAGCCCTCGAAAGCGTTGCCCGGATGTGCCAGGCATTCAAATTCAGGAACATCGCCGAACCGGTTCTTGCAGCGGGTAAACCTACTGGCGAGAAGTTAGAGGAGTGTCGGGAACTCGGCAAAGCTCTTGCCCAAGCAGACTGATGAGAGCGGCACAACGTTTCGGACGTATAGCCGAGACGTTTTGATCTTCTCTTTGTCGGTCGGGGGCGCGTGTTCAGTTTTGATCTCAGTACATGGTCTGAGATGAGCACAGTCTGGTGCACGGCTCCGTGACAGAAACAGGGCGCAGAGTTTTCGTCGTGTGTTCGCCTGAGGGGCTGCCGGTGATCCCGTTCCTTGCTTATCAGCGCTCTTAGACAGAAAGGGTGGAAGCGGAGGTGCGTGCGGTCGTTCAACGGGTGGCGCGAGCCCAGGTGTCTGTGGACGGCACCGTTTGCGCCAAGATAGGGAAAGGGGTGGTCGTTCTTCTCGGCGTGGAGACGAGCGATACCACAGAGGATGCTGAGTTCATTGCACGAAAGGTCTCGAACCTGCGCATCTTCGAAGACGATGGAGGCAAGCTGAACCTTTCCGTTAAGGAGGTGAGTGGTTCGGTTCTGCTCGTATCGCAGTTCACGTTGCTGGGAGACGCTCGCAAAGGCAACAGACCATCGTTCACCCTGTCCGCTCATCCGGACGTTGCGGAACCGCTGTTCCAAACCATACGTGCCTTTATTCAATCGGAAGGTCTTGCGGTGGAGACGGGCGTTTTCGGCGCGACAATGGAGGTAGAACTCGTGAACGAGGGACCGGTCACCATTATTCTGGACAGCAAGAGACCGCTGTAGGGAGGAGGTGAAGCTCCGATGGAACCTGGTGCGAGCAAGATCAAGAAGTTCAAACGTGCGCTCATACGCGATCCCAATCTGTTTGATGCTAACATGGGTTTGGCACTGGTCTATTTCAGGAGGAACGAGTTTCTCGAAGCGTTACCATACGCTGAGAAAGCAGCACGGATTGATCCCTCGTCCGCGGAAGCAAAAGCTCTTCTCGGTTCAATATACATCGAGCTGGGAAAGGATGAGAAGGCAGAAGAGTATCTCGACGAGGCGAGAGGACTAGCTTCGGACGATTACAGCGTATACTCACGACTGGCTGAGGTGCGTGTCCGGTTGAACAGTGTTTCGGGTGCGATAGAAGTGCTCGAGGATGCGCTGGAACGGTTTTCGCATCGCGCCGAAGCTCACAATGACCTCGGCGTGTTGTATTTTCTTAACGGTAAACTTGCCGATGCGGAGAAAGAGCTGAACGAAGCGCTTTCGATAGATCCCAAAAACGCCGACGCCCGGTTCAACAGGGCAGTCGTTTATCTTGAACAAGGGAACATGAGCGAGGCGGTGAAAGCGTTCGGCGCGCTTATTGATATTGAGCACGCCGGTGCGGAGCATTATCGCAACATGGGATTTGCGTACCGGGGCTGTGGCGACGCAGATGGGGCGGCGGAAACGTTCAGAAGAGCGCTTGCGCTCGATCCGCGTGATCCTGAGTCGCATTACGGTCTGGGGTCGGCGTTGCTGGAGCTGGGACAGCTTGATGCGTCGGCACAGAGCCTCGGAACGTGCCTTGAACTCATGCCAGGTCACGACGACGCTCTGCTTGCCTTACTGGTCTGTCTTGCGAAAAAAGGCGAAACCCAGAAGATCGTTGAGGTGTGGGAGGGAAGCGCAGATCGGCTGGCTCGACAGTGGAAGACAGCTCGGCGCAGCCGGATGAGATTCTCGAGGGCAAAAGAGCTCGCGTCATCCGAGAAAATTGAGATGACCGAACGCCGTGTGGCACAGCTCGTCGAAGAGCGCATGGAGATATCGGTAATTGTGCCTGTACTCGACGATGCGGAGAGTGTGCGTGCCTTTCACGAGCGGCTTGATCAAGTGCTTGAGCGTATCGGCAAGAAGTACGAGGCCATCTATGTGGATGCCGGTAGCCACGACGGAACGCTCGACCTTCTCCGCGAACTTAACAGCATGGATGAGAGAGCGAGAACTATAAGCCTTGTGAGAGGATGCAGTCGCGCTGCGGTTCTTTCGGCAGGGCTGGATCATGCGCGCGGAAGCGTTATTGTCACGCTGAGCGACGATTTGCAGGATGACCCGGAGGATATTCCTAAGCTGCTGGACAAGATAGCCGAGGGGTACGATATGGTGGCCGGGTCCAGGAATGAACGTGAGGACCTTCCTCCCATCACAAAGATGAAGTCGCGTATGGTTACGTGGATCGTCGGGAAACTCTTGGGACTGAACCTGCGCGACTGCGAGTGCGGGATGCGCGCATACAGGAAAGAGGTCGTTGACAGTATTGGATGGCGGAACGGTGCGTACTGGTGTGCGCCGGCGGTCGCTGGGCGACGCGGGTTATCTACGGCTGAAGTGCTGGTGACAAGCAATCGAGACGGAGGCGCAAGAACAGGACGACGTGCTGTTGACCCGATGGGAGCTGTTCTTGACGGTATTGTCGCGAAATCGGTTGGCAGCGAGACGGCTGAAGCAGTGCGCTGTTTCGGAAAGCTTGGGTTGTGCTCGATTGGGTTCGGCGTAATCGTGGCAGTTCTCGTTGCGCTCGGGACCTTGTTAGCTAGAAGGGGTGTCGCTTGGAGGGCTATAGCGTTCGGGATGGCTTTCTTCGTTCTCATGGCAATGATGTTGGTTACGGCAGGTCTCGTCATCGAGATTTCTGTCCGAGCCCAGCATCAATCTCGGGGCAAACCGCATTACGTGGTGAAGGAGATCATAGAGTAATCAGGCGCGTCTTACAAGAGCGCTGGTCACCGGCAATATTCGCATGAAACAGCGGTTTGCGTGTCGTTATACAGGAAACCGGGTGCGGTGAAGATAGTCAGCGTGGTGGGTGCCCGACCGCAGTTCATCAAGATTGCGCCGCTGGCGGAGGCGATTGAACCGCGACACGAGCATGTGATCGTCCATACAGGTCAACATTACGACCTGACCATGGACAAGGTCTTTTTCGACGAGCTTCACATACCTGAACCGCGGCACAATCTGGGTGTTGGCTCGGGGACTCACGCCGTGCAGACGGCGAACGTGCTCGTCGAGACAGAACGCCTTCTCATTGAGGAGAAACCGGACCTGTGCGTTGTCTATGGTGACACGAACTCGACATTAGCAGGAGCGCTCGCGGCGGCAAAACTCCAGATCCCTGTCGCTCACGTTGAAGCAGGTCCTCGAACATTCGATCTCACGATGCCGGAAGAGATCAATCGGGTTATGGCTGATCATGCTGCAACGCTGCTGTTTTGCCCGACGGAAAACTGCGTTGAGAACTGCAGGCGGGAGCGCCTCGGTGACAGCGCTTACTTCACCGGCGACGTGATGTACGACTGTTTCGTTCGGCAGGCATCGAGTTTGTTCAGCAGTTCGCGGGTCCTGCCCGGCATCAAAGGTCTGGAGCATGAGTTTGTGCTTGCAACGATACATAGACACAACAACACGGACGATCCCCGGCGGCTAGAGGCTATCTTCAGCGCCTTGATTCGGTCTGAGTCGCCCGTCATAGTCCCCCTTCACCCTCGAACGCGTACCCGGTTGCGCGGCACAAAGGTCGAGGAGGATCTCAGCAGATCGGAATCGGTGCAGCTTATCGAGCCATTGAGTTACCTTGATTTTGTTCTTCTGGAATCCCGGGCTTCGCTGATCATGACCGATTCTGGCGGCGTCCAGAAAGAGGCATATTTTCTCAAGAAATCGTGCATCACCGTGTATGAGCATACCGCATGGCCGGAAACGGTACGCGATGGTTGGAACAGGCTTGTGCCACCTGACAGGGATCAACTTGTGGATGCAATGCGGCACCCACCTCAGGGTGGTGACCGAACAACGTCGTTTGGTGACGGTATGGCGAGCGAGAGAATCGTTGAAATCATTGACCAGTGGAGCGTGAAGAGGCGGACGGCTTGACGGCACGCTTTGAGTTGCAGCGCTTGTCAACCGACACGAGGCACTTAGCAATTGTGACTATGGCGGTAAACCGAACTACACGAATTCTCGCTGAATCTGAACTTGCTGTTTGGGATGAACTGGTGAGCAAGTCGCCTCAGGGAACGTTGTTCGACAGATCGGTCTGGTTGAGGCTGATCTCGCGTGTTACGGGTAGCGGCTTTCGGGTCGCGGTGTGTTTTGAGGGGGAACGACCGGTCGGCGGGTGCGCTCTGTATCTGAAGCGGTCCGCTCCTCGCAAAATGGTTTCTCCACCTCCTCTGGCACAGTATAGCGGTATCGTGCTTGATGCTCCTGCGACGGTAGAGAATGGAGTGCAGACAGAGAGGCGAAACGCCTCGATAATCAACTCTTTGGCGGAGCTTGCGGAATCGGAGTGTGCGTCCATCAGGCTTATCCATCATCCGAGTTTATACGACGTTCGTCCATTGGTATGGCGAGGATGGCGGGCTGCGCCCAAGTACACCTACATCGTGGATCTCGGTGATGTTAGGAAGATGGAAGCAGCTCTGGATGCGGCGTTTCTCAATAGGGTCGCTAAAGCCCGAGGTAGCGGCATTGAGGTGCACGAAAGTAAGGATCTGGTTCTGTTTTACTCACTTTGGCAGAGGATGCTGGACGTTCCTGAGTCGAAGATGCCGCTGTCCCGTGAAGCTTTCACCGCGATTTTCTCAGAGCTGCATTCCCATGGTTCTTGTACTATGCGGCTTGCCAGTATGAAAGAAGGAACGCCGGTTGCCGGCAGGGTTGTGTTGATGGACAAGGATACTGCATACGATTGGGTCGCCGCACAGGATCCCAGTTATCCAGACACAGGAGCTACTGAATTGCTGGCTTACGCCAGCCTGAATGCGCTTTCCGGGATGGTTTCGCGATACGATCTGTGCGGTGCTGACGTGCCGGGAGCAGCGTCGTTCAAGAGCGCGTTAGGCGGCAGGTTGGCTGTTCATTTCATGACGGAGAAGGCGTGTTCGACAAGCGCTAGAGTAAGCGACAGCGTTGTGTTTGTCGGGAAGCATCTTCTGAAGAGGCGCTGATGGAGATAGGAGTAATCCTCGATTGTTCATCTCAATTCAGTCGCGAGGCTGAGTATGTCTTCCGTACTCTTTTCGACACGCTGGGAGTAACGTGCACGGTGTACCCAGCGGACACCCGCGACCGCATTGTCGAGCGACCGGCGTGCGATGTCCTAGTTTACTATGGGCGTGGGGACGATCCCCGACGGCAAGGTGACGGTTACCTGGTGAAAATATCCTGTGAAGATTACGAGGCGATATGGTTAAACGCGAGGTCGCAGGTCAGGATAACACGAGGTTCAGGCACACGAGGGATACCAGCCGGTCACGTGCTGATCGCAGCGTGCGCAACGCCTCCCGCAGCGACCAATGCGCTCCTGATAGATGAGTGTGATGAGAAGCCGCTCATCTCCTTTTCGGAGGAGCAGAGGCGGGTTGATATTCTGTTTGACATTGTTGCATCGGTATTTCACATGCTGTCATTCGGCGGGCGATCAGAATCCTTCTGGGCAGCGATGCCGGAAGAGCCGATGGTGAACTATTGCATGGAGATACTGCTCCGTTTGCTCGCGTTGCTTGCGCGGAAACGCGGGAGCGTGTTGTTACAGAAATGGTATTGGCCGCGGTCGAATGACTCTGCTGTAGCGCTCGCCCACAACGGCGAACTGGGACCGGCGTGGTCGCTCAAGACGAGGGTTGCGCGTGCCGTACGGGAAATGATGCAACTAAAGCGTGCATCGTTTCTATCAGGCGTGTCAACCGTAATCGGTTTTGCGAAGATGAGAAAAGAGCCATTCTGGAATCTGTCGGATCTGGTGAAACTGGAAACGGAACATAACCTTTCATCATCGTTTTATTTCCCCATGGGCAGTGGGAGCCTGTTTCGATCCGCGGTTTCGGAGCAACGAGCCTCTGCACTCCTGCAGGAGCTTAAGCGTAGCGCGTTTGAGGTTGGTCTGGATGCGAGTGAGCGATCCTGCACCAGTCTCGAGCGGTTGAGTGAGGAGAAGGGGAGGCTCGAGAAGCTGTTGCGGAGCGACATTGCGGGGTGTCATCGGAGGGAGTCGGACGCGTCCGGGGTTGAGAACTGTCTGTTCGGCAAACATGCTGCGTTCAGTTACTACAACTCGAGCCCGCTCGAAAACCGATTAGGGTACCCGCGTGGTCTCGCGTTTCCGTACTTTCCGTATGTCGCCGAGGAGGGTCGTGCGTCGCGCGTGCTCGAGATCCCAATTGCGATTACGGATGATGCCCTGTTCAAGCAGGAGCCGAACGTGGCTGACGCGCTTGCTCGCGTTGCCGGAATCACAAGGAAAGCCGCTCGTCATCATGCGTTGCTCGGGGTGTTATGGAGCTCGGACGCGTTCACGCTCGCAGACTTTTCGCACCGCTGGCACGCGTACCGGGAGATCTTGAGCGGGTTTGACGGGAAATGGGTTTTCAATGATACCAGTGCGAATCTGGCGAAATGGTGGATTGAGAGAGGAGCGGTGACTGTAAGCAGGTTCGCGCGGTCGGAGTCGGGTCTCGAGTGGACCCTCAGATCGGCGAGCGGGATCAGACATCTTACGCTCAAACTCTACTCCGGTTTCCATGAATGCGATATTGAAGTGAGCGGTGTGGCCCATTTCCAGAACTGGGTCGGTTCGATAGCTACGGTGCAGTTACAGACAATTGAGCCGGGAACCGAAGTTGGCGTAGCGGTGAGAAAGAAAGAGGCTGCACGCAAATGATGGCGCAGCTTCTGTGATGTGTCGAAATGACGACGGTATGACAGCACCGCATTGCTCGATAGTGATAGTCGCCCATAACCAGCTTCAGTACACGCGGCTGTGTATTGAGAGTATTATCAAATGTACCCGGTACCCGCACAGGTTGGTCCTCGTTGATAACGGTTCGACGGACGGTACGGAAGCTTATTTTCGGTCCATACCCAAAGCAACTGTCATCCGAATGGAGGCTAATGCAGGGTTCCCGCGAGGTGCAAATGCAGGGCTAAGAGCCGCTGATGGGAAGCATGTTGTGCTATTAAACAACGATACGATAGTCACTCACGGATGGCTGACAAGGCTTGTTCAGGCGGCGGAAGGTGACCAGAACGCTGGCGTCATCGGACCGGTCACCAATCATGCAAAAGGCGCTCAGCTTCTGGAGAGGAGAGATTTTCGCGACGCGGAAGAGCTCGAACAGTATGCCGAAATGGTTGCTGACCGCAACGCGGGTCAACGGAAGGTGGTAGATGGTCTGTCGGGGTTCTGCATGCTCATTAAGAGGGAGCTTATTGACCGCGTGGGCTATCTGGACGAACGGTTCGGGATAGGCAACTTTGAAGACGACGATTACTGCATGCGCGCCCGCCAGGCGGGGTTCACGCTGCTGATTGTGATGGACTGTTTCATCTATCATTTCGGTGAGCGAACGTTTCTGGAACTCGGATTCACTGGAGAACGATGGAAACAGTTGCTCGCGGACAACGAAAAGCTGTTCAGAGCGAAATGGGCTGCTGTGGCACAGGAGACAGATGCACGACGCGCTGCTGCGTCGAAGCTGACCGAGCAAGGGCGCGCTTTGGAGGAACGGAATGATCTTGTAGGAGCGCTACGGAAGTGTGTCGAAGCGCTCAAGGAGGATCCGACGAACGCGATCGCTCATGCGAGCGTAGGCAGCGTGTTGTGGAAGATCGGGAACAAAAAGAAAGCGTATGAGAGCTTTCAACGCGCACTAAGCCTTAATCCAAACCTCGAAGACGCCAGACGTTGGCTTACCCAAGTAGCCGCGGAAATCGGCGCTGAAAAGAGGGCTGCCGCGTTTCTGGATCGGATAAGGTCAACACGAACCTCGTGATCAGTGCGGTCCGCGACTTCAGCCATTCTCCAGACCGCCTGCACACAGTCCGTCCCTTGCGAGAAACGGCATTCACGCAGGGGTGCTGGGGTACAGCGATGACAGAAGATCGAGCACCACGGAACTCGGACGTCATTTGGCGCAACGCGGGTTGCCCGCTTGGTTTCCAAATGCAGTTTAGG
>Ga0315291_10004806_pt1 | contig 17088 bp, 18 predicted proteins | sample YL17G12_20_MG_FD_203070 | JGI IMG/M metagenome (GOLD analysis project Ga0315291, IMG submission 203070) | Sediment microbial communities from Yellowstone Lake, YNP, Wyoming, USA - YL17G12_20 | ecosystem: Environmental > Aquatic > Freshwater > Lake > Sediment | place: USA: Wyoming | collected...
GTTTTCTCCATTTTATTTTGAGGATGTGGACCTTTCCTATCGCGCCTGGAAAAGGGGATGGAGGACAATTTACGAGCCGCGAAGTTTAGCCCATCATCAAGGCGGAGCGACAATTTCTAAATTTTATCCCCGGCGGCGGATACGCAGGATTGCCGAAAGAAATAAATATTTTTTGATCTGGAAGAATGTCACGGATAAAAAGCTCCTCCTCCAGCACGTGATTTTTATTCCGGTGAGGATCTTTGCTTTTTTGGTAAGAGGCAAATTTACGCCTCTCCTGGGTTTCTTTTCTGCTCTAAAAAAGATTAGGCCCGTTATGAAGAAGAGAAGAATTCTGAAACAGGCGGCGAAATCGAGCGATAAGGAAATTCTCAGCCTCTTTAAGGAATAAGGGAGTTGAAGGCAAAAAAAATAAAAGTCGCTTTAGGGATCATGACCCGGAAAATCCTGACCGGTCCTGTGGAAGTTTCTGTTGACCTCACCAGGAAATGCGGCCTGGATTGTCTTATGTGCTGGTGGTGGAGCCCTCTCTTGAAGGAGCGGCCGCCGAGAGAATGGGCCAATCAGAAAATAGATTTTGAATTGTTCAAAGAGTTGATCGAAGATTTTAAGAAACTCGATGTGAAAAGAGTTGTTTTAGGCGGGCAGGGCGATCCCCTTTTGTATCCAGAGATTTTGGAGGCCATCGAGATAACAAAAAAAGCGGGGATCGAAGTTTCTCTGATCACGTCCGGGGCCTTTTTTGGAGAAGAGAGGGTAAGAAATATTTTTGATTTGGGAGTCGACAATATCGATATTAGTCTTCAAGCCGCAACTCCTTCGACTTATGTCAAGATTCATCCGGCTCAAAAAGAAGGGGCATTTAAAAGAATTAAAAAAGAGTTATTGCTTTTGCGGGAGCTTAAAGAGAAATATCAACGAACGGCCCCTGCGATACAAATCATATTTGTCCTTTGTGCCCTTAACTACCAGGAGGTCGTGCGTGTCGTCGAGCTGGCTAAAGAGGTCGGCGCTGAGTCTGTCGGTTTTAAGAGGATCGATGTAATCCCCGAAACAAAAGGTCTTCTGTTAACGGACGAACAATTAAAGGAATTAAAGAGTTTGCTCGGAGAGGCGAAAGAAAAGGCCGTAAAATCAGGCATAGCCACAAGTCTTGATTTTTATCAGAAATTCATTGAAGAAGGTCTCACCACGGGGATTTACACCTCCGCCTATTACACACGTATTCCCTGCTATGTGGGCTGGCTTTCATCCCGAATTTTATCGGATGGGAGTGTGATTCCCTGTTGCGGCTGCTATGATGTTATCTTCGGGAATATCCGGGACATTTCTTTCGCTGCGATCTGGAATTCAGAGCCGTACCGGCAATTCCGGAAGCGAAGCATAAATATCTGGAAAAATCCCAATCTTGTCCAAAAATGCAAATGTTCCTCTTGCATCGATTTTGAATTCAATCTTGGAATTTATCGCAGGTTGCATCCCCTTAAAGCCAAGAGAATCCAGAAATGAGGGAAAAAATTCATGTCCTCTATATCACAGCTCAAGGCAATTTTCTGGGTGGCGGAGAAGTCAGTCTGTTGAATCTTCTCAAATATTTGAATCGAGCGAGATTTACTCCTTTCGTGGTTTTTCCTTCAGCGGGGTCGTTCTTTCAAGCGGCGAGAAGGATGAATATTAAAACAGAGGTGATCGCGCTCAAACCTTTAAAACGATTGCATCTTTTTTCCTTTATCCGAGGCGTTGTGAAGCTTTTCTGTTTCGTCAAGAAAGAAAAGATTGATCTCATCCACTCCAATGCTGCTGCTTCTCGGGAAAGCATTTACAGTGCCGTTGTGGCTAAGCTGGCAGGAATACCCTTCATTTACCACGCTCGGGTTTTGGAGTCTTCAAAGGGAATAGAGAAATTTGTGACACGTTTTTCCACGAAAATTATTGCTATTTCAGAGAACGTGAAGCAGAAATTCTCTTTTGTCAAAGATAAAAACAAGCTGATAAGAATTTGCAATGCCGTGGATTTAGATGAATTTGATCCTGAGATAAAACGCGGCGAAAAGGTCAAGGAGGAATTCCAAATTGGCCGAGGTGAAAAAGTTGTTGCCACGGTTGGAAGGTTATATCCATTAAAAGGGATTGATGTTTTTTTGAAAGCCGTTTCTAGGATTGAAAGAAAAAATGCAAAGATAAAATGCCTCATCGTTGGCGAAGATTCGTCCTCTGGCGCGTATCGGAAAAAACTCGAGAGACAAGCCGAAGAAATGGGTGTTACGAAGGATGTCATTTTTACTGGGTTCAGAGAGGATATTCCAGAGATTCTTTCAGCCGTGGATGTTTTTGTTCTTCCTTCCCTTGAGGATTATGAGGCTTTTGGAAGGGTTGTGATTGAAGCCATGGCCATGGCAAAACCCGTCGTCGCTACCCGGAGCGGTGGCGTCCCGGAGATCGTCGAGGAAGGAGTGACGGGGATTCTCGTTCCACCCGGAGATGCCGAGGCCATGGCTGAGGCTGTTGGTGCTCTTCTCCTGGACGAAGACAGGGCAAAAAAAATGGGCCTTGAAGGGAGGCGGAAGATTGAAAGGTTTTATGGTCTGAGGACACATCTTGAAAAAATTGAAAGCCTTTATCTCCATCTTCTGGAGAGGGCTCAATCATGAGAGAATAAATAGGGAAGAATTGCGTCCATGATTAAGCTCTCAGTCATCATCATCACCAGAAATGAGGAAAAAAATATTCGCAATTGTCTTGAGAGCGTCAAATGGGCAGACGAAATAGTCGTTGTTGACCAGTCAAGCACGGACAAGACTGTTGATATCTGTAAACTATATACAGATAGAGTATTTATCGTCGAGGCAAAAGGATACTGTGAGCCTGATAGAATGGTGGCCATATCCAAGACAAGGGGAGAATGGATACTCTATATTGATACAGATGAAAGAGTAAGTCCCGAGCTAAAAAACGAAATCTTAACTACAATATCTAGCGAGATGAAGGGTCACAATTGCTATTATCTTCCTAGGAAAACCCATTTCTTGGGAAGATGGATAAAAGGATGTGGCTGGTATCCTGGATATGTTTTGAGGTTGTTTAAAAAAGGGACTGTGATATTTAGCGATAGGATCCATCAGGATGGGACAGCAAAGGAAGAATGTGGCTGCCTAAGAAATGATTTGATCCATTTATCTTATCAGAATTTAGAAGATTATTTTGAGAAATTCAACCGTTATACTTCACGGCTTGCCCAGGAGAAATACGAGAGGAGTGATCAAACCTCAAGCTTGAATTTTTGGGTCACTTGTATGTTTAAACCACTTTTTTATTTTTTAAGAAGCTATTTTCTCCAAAAAGGTTGGAGGGATGGCTTTCGAGGATTCTTCATCTCTTTTTCTTCTGGTTTAGTGATATTTGTGACGTATGCTAAAGTTTGGGAATTCCTAAAGACTAGCAAGAAAGATGAATAAAGTATCGGTGGTCATTGCCGCCAGGAATGAGGAAAGAAATATCAGGCGCTGTCTCGAGAGTGTCAAATGGGCTGATGAAATCATTGTCATTGATGACATGAGCATAGATCGAACTTCCGAGATTGCCAGGCTCTTTACTGCGAATGTCTTTTCCCGGGAAAGCCAGGGAGATTTCCATCGCAATAAAAATTTTGGCCTCGGCAAAGCCTCTGGCGAGTGGATTTTGAGTTTAGACGCTGACGAGGTGATACCGCCCGAGCTTGCTCAAGAGATTAAGCAAACGATCGAGAGTTCTCTCCTTTTAGGTTATTATATCAACCGAAAGAATTTCTTCCTGGGAAAATGGATAAAAAGATGTGGCTGGTGGCCTGATTACATCCTTAGGCTTTTCCGGAAAGGTGTAACTTGTTGGCCTCTTGCCATTCATGCTGTGCCTCAGATTGAAGACAAAAAAAGATTAGGGTTTTTGAAAAATTGCTTTCTCCATTATTCTTATTTTTCTTTAAATCAATATTTTGAAAAATTTAATCTCTACACGACTCAGGTCGCAAAAGAAGAATATGCTAAAGGCGTTCGCCTCAGTCTCAAAAATTTTTTCATCTTATTTTTTCTAAAGCCCCTTTATTGGTTTGCAAAAAAGTACATTTTTTTGAGGGGTTTTCAGGACGGCTTCCGAGGATTTTTAATCTGTTTTTCCTCAGCCCTCACTATCTTTGTTGCCCATTCCAAGCTATGGGAAATCGAACAGGCAAAAAAATGAAGATCGGGATCGATTGCCGAGAACTGAGAACTTATCAAACTGGTATTGGGAGGATCTTGATTGAATTTCTCAGAGTAGCAAGAATGAAAACGAAGGATTTTGAATTTATCCTTTTTGGCAACGAGATGACGGACTTTTTATCATTTCAGGATATTTTATTGGCTTACAAGAGGGTCGTCATCAAAGAGAGATGGACTTTCTGGTGGGATCAGATTCAGCTTAAGAAGGCTCTCCAGAAAAACGAGATCGATGTCTTTTTTTCTCCCTATTATAAAATCCCCCTTTTGACTACGGCGAAGACCGTCCTGTCCATTTTTGATCTGACCTATCTTCTTGTCGAACCTTATGCCGGGCATTTTAAAAACACAATATACGTGAAGAATTTCATCAAATTAGCAGCCAGAAAAGCAAAGAAAATCATAACCTGTTCAAATTCTACGAAAGAGGATCTATCAGAAATTCTCCATCTTCCTCAGGCTAAAATTAAAGTTGTTCACTTGGGGGTAAGCTCTAAGTTTAGGACAATTCGCGAAAAAAACAGGATAGAATCTGTAAAAAAGAAATACGGAATTCCCCAAAAATATGTCCTCTATGTCGGGAATTTCAGCCCCCATAAAAATCTCAAGAGACTCATCCTTGCCTATCATTTATTGGCCGATTATCTCAAAGAGGAATATTCTTTAGTGCTGGGAGGCGGAGAAGCTGAAAAATTGGGGATCCGTGATACGGAATCGCTCATCAGTATCCCATATATTGACGAAGAAGATTTGCCCACACTTTATAGCGGCGCAGAGCTTTTTATCTTTCCCTCTTTATACGAAGGTTTTGGGTTCCCGCCGCTTGAAGCCATGGCCTGCGGCTGTCCCGTAGCAAGTTCAAATACGTCTTCTCTGCCCGAAGTGCTCGGCGAAGCGGCGTTGTTTTTTGATCCCTGCCAGACTGAGGAAATTTCTTCTGCGATCCGGCAGATGTTAGAGGATGAAGACTTGAGAAATAGGCTTCGGCAGAAGGGTTTGGAACGGGCAAGACTTTTTACGCCTGAGAAAATGACAGACAAAATACTGGATGTTTTTGAGTCAGTGGTTTAGTTATAGATGATGAATTGCCTTGGACCATGGGAAAGAATGTTCTGCTGAATTGATGGAAGTTGTTATAGCCTTTGCTTATTCACCTTCGTTTTCCTTCTTTGGCGTATGGGCAGTTCCTAATCAATCTCTCCTGCATCCTCTTCTCTAATATTTCTCAGGCAGTGCCACTTGCTATTAAAATATTTGGGAATTATAAAAGGTTTGACACCGGAATATGATGGTGACAATGGACCTCAATGCTTTCGAAGTCATTATTAAATCAGAGAATAAGGCCAATCTGTACCTCCGCAAGTTTTGCTGGAAAAAAGGCCACGTTTTTTGCAGCGATTATCGCAGCTATAGAGTCTATCGAATTCGGGGCAAGAAGTACTGCTGCAAGCGCTGCGGATATATGTTACATGACTTCTCGAACCGCTGGCTTAATCGCCTCAAGATATCCCCAAAAACCTGGCTCTGGATCCTTAAACTTTTTGAGCTGAAAGTTTCGGCCAGAACAATCGCCCAACAGGAGGGGATTAGCTATCCCGCGGCGCTTAAGGCGGTCCATGTGATCCGGACATCGATTGTCGCAGCCACCCCGGAAGCGGATGGGTTTCTCAAGGGTGAGATTGAACTGGACGAACGTACTTTGGAGGAAAGCGTAAAGGGAAGAGAGGACGGCGGCTTATAATAAGGTTCCTGTCTTCGGGATACTCCCGAAGCACTTGTTCAGCGACGGCAGTGCGAGGATGTCTATTGCATGGAGCAGGTCGGGCACGTCGCGTCGCAGTCCGGTGAACCGCGCAAGCGCCAGGATTCCGAGCGGATCCTAATTTTTCCTCCGGCATTTCCTGATTGCTGCTTCAAAAACATCATCGGGGCTGATTTCCTTCAGGCACGTAACATGCTCGCAGTTGATTTTCGAGCACGGTTGGCAATCGAGATTCGCGTGTACGATATCATATCTTTCTTCCGGGATGCGCGGTCCGAAAATCTTCGGGTCCGACGGTCCGAAAATAACGACGAGCGGAGCGCCTGCGGCAGCGGCAATGTGCATCGGCCCGCTGTCATTTGTGATCATCAGATCGAGATGGCTTGCAATGTACGCTAAATCGTTCAGGTTCAGTTTGCCGGCGAGAACAACCGCATCGTGCTTCATTTCATCCACGACGGCCGCCGTGATTTTTTCTTCTCCGGGGCCTCCAAAAATAAATATCTTGGCATTCAGTGCATCGCACAACCGGTCCGCCACCGCGGCGAATCTGCGGGGCTCCCAGCGCCGGTTCGGCCGGTACCCGCCAGGATTGATCCCGATCCGCACTTCGTCGGCGCCCACTCTGGGACCGTCAAACAATTGCGACCATTTCTCTTCGCTCGCTTTCTCCCAAAATATTTCGATTCCTTTATCGTCCGGTTTGCCGCCTGCATAGATCGATACTTCAAGCATGGAGTCCATTTTATGCCGCCCGCGAAATACCTCACGGGGAATTTTGTTTGTGAGCGCTAGCCCGAACCCGAGGTTGTCGTGCCCAACCCTTTCTTTAGCGCCGAAAGCGAGAAACAGTGCAGCCATTCTCACCGCGCCCACGCGCGAATCCACACTGTACAGATTCACGGCCATATCGAATCTTACACGCCTCAATTGGGATACGATCTTCCACGCGGTAGAAAGCGGCTGTTTCTTTTCCAGAATCTCTCTCAACGGGAATGAATGCGTGCGGTCAACATATGGATAATTGCGCGCGAGCGGGAATGCCTCAGTGCTCGTAAGCAGATGAATCTCTGCGCCGGGATACCCGTTACGGATCGCGCGGATCGCAGGTGACGCCAACACGAGATCGCCGATACCGGCGACAAGCACGATTAGAACGGATTTTTTTCGGATAGGAATTTGCTTTTCACTCTCCACATGCGATCTCTCAATTGAACTCAAATTCCATATCCTTGGTCTTGTTAAAAATATATCGCTGTGCTGTTGTCAAAGTCAAGGACTGGAAAACAACCCTCAGAGATATTTTTCTCTCATTACACCTGGATCGATCTAAGGAGGGCAGGTCAGAGTATTACAGGGGAATTGAAGATTAGCCAAAATGAATATGAACAACATCATCTAGTGGAGCCGATAAAAATGTTCTTATTGATCAACAATTTATCATATAATGCAGCGATCTTCTCGACCATGATCTCTTTACTGAAGTTCAGAGCCTTCTCCTTTCCTCCCTGCCCCATGCTCTTTCTTTTTCCTTCATCCTCGATGAGGATTTGAAGGGATCGGGCCAGTTGGCCCGGATCCTTTGGAGGAACTAAAAAGCCATTCTTCCTGTGAGTTACTAAATCAGGAATTCCTCCGATATTACTCGCTACAATCGGCTTCCCTAGAGTCATCGCTTCAACCAGCACTCTTCCCATGCCTTCATTGAGAGAAGGAAGGGCAAATATATCGTAGATCGAAATGACTTTAGCTACATCACTCCTCCAGCCTAAAAAGATCGTTTTGTTCTTAATCCCCAGTTCAAGAGCTTTCTTCTCTAATCTCCGTCTGAGGGAGCCGTCCCCTGCGAAGACAAAATAGGTCTGAGGAAATTTGGAAACAATGTCTTTTGCAGCTTCTAGCAGAAATTCTGGACCTTTAACTGGTTCTAAGCGACCTGCTGTGCCGACAACTAAAGAATGTTCAGGTATTCCGAGCGTCCTTTTAAAGTCTTCCTGTTCTCTTCGAGACATCTCCTTGATATTTCCGAGGTCTACACCGCTGTTGATAACAACCATCTTATCTTCATGAGCGATTTTATATAATTTATAATCTTCCTTTTCCCCGTTTGAAATAGCCACTATTCGATCCGTTATATACGCTGCATACTTTTCAAGAAAAATGAACAGCTGCGTTTTTAAAGAGCCAAAATAACCAAAAAATACATGGCCATGGGGCGTATGCACAATGATTGGGACGCGAGCAAGCTTAGCCGCAAGTCTCCCTAAAAAACCTGCCTTTGAAGTATGCGTATGAACAATTACTGGTTTTTCTTTCTTGAGAAGCATAAAAAGATAAATAAAGCCTAAAAAATCATAAACAGGGTTTATTCGTCTAAATAAAAAAGGTATCGTGACTACCTTAATCCCTTTGAATTGAGCCTTTTTCAGATCAGCGATAGCGGAGGCATGCTCTTCCTTGCTCATTCTGGATTCGTATGTCGGACCTTTGAATAAGAGTGTATCATATATATTCCTATCCAATCCCATCACTGTGAGAAACGCAACCTCGGCTGATCCTCCCTTATCTAAGCGGGTAATTATGTGAATGGTTTTATTTTTTTTATGCATATATCATCCGTGGAGAGAAATAAGCATGTTCTTGCCAGAAAGAAAGCTCACTGCTCCAGAAAAGGTAGAATAGATTCTTTTAATAATATTTATCATGTGCCTCTCTCAAAAATTGGAAGTATGCAATTTTATGTTCGAAATTGAAGGAAGGAATAAAAGGCTTTTTCTTTTATAAGAATGATGAAACATAAACATTATAAAAAAAAAGATAGAGCACATAAAAACCGCTTTAAACGTAACAGAGTCAAGGGAAGTTTTCAAGACCATTCAAAGAGAGTATAACAATGATACAAAATGACATAGTTTCTTGGGCCGTTGACAGCGGTTTGGAGAGCGCATTATATTACCCTTGGGGACATCAGCGCATGTCGTTTGATAGTCAAAAGAAGAAAAATGGCTATGGCGGTGTAAAGGAAATGGAGGGATCCCTGATTTGGCGGAGCATTGGAAAAACAGATTATAGGCCCGTCAAAAAGATGGCACAGGGCTATACTGATCCTTCTTGAGGATAGGGAAGTGAGAGCAATCAGGGGAATACAGAAAAAGATATGGCCGACAAATTCAGCCTCGAGATTATTGTCAAAAAACCGGCAGGCTTGTATGATACATTATTGGCTGATAAGCATATTTTTCCCTTTGGATTCGCTGCTGACTTTGCTCAAGGGGCGGAGCTGGGTGTAGTCGGTTTAAGACAATGATATTCCGGGAAATCACAAAAGAAGAAAGATTGCGGTGGAATGAATTCATCTCATCACAGCCAACAGGCCATATTTTTCAGTCCTATGAGTGGGGGAGTCTAAAAGCAAAATACGGATGGTTTCCTCTCCGGATGGTGGTCGAGGAGAATGGCCAGATCAAGGCAGCGGTGCTGATTCTAGAAAGAAAAATCCCTCTCATCGGACGTTCCATTTTTTATTCCCCCCGCGGCCCCGTTCTTGACTATGAAGACACAGTAGCCTTTGATTTTTTACTTATGGAGATTAAAAAGCTTTCCTTGCGGCACAGGGCTATATTCTTGGAAATAGATCCTGATCTTTCAGTTCTGTGCGCCCAAGCCTGCGCCTACCTAAAGAAAAAGGGATTCTTGATAGGATTGACAAAATATGGAATCGTTGGCTTAACGCTTCCCAAGCGTGTTTTCAGGCTCACGCTGATGAACAGGTCTCAAGAAGAACTGTTTTCCCGGATGAGCCAGAAGCACCGGCAATATGTCAGGCTGGCCGCAAAGCAGGGAGTGGAAGTTGTCCAGGAGAACACTTTGAATGGCCTTAAACAGGCCTATGATGTGCTCAATGAAACCGGATCTCGCAAAGGATTTGCTATTCACTCTGTGGGATATCTTCACAGCCTCTATGAGGAATTCTCTCCTGTCGAGCAGATCAAAATCTTTTTAGCCAAGCACAATGGCAAAGTATTGGCTTGCCGGATTCTTCTCCTCTTTGGCAACAAGTGTTGGGATATGTATGCGGGATCTGCGGCAGAGAGTTCAGCTTTGCGAGCAAGCTATCTTCTCGTCTGGGAAATCATCCAGTGGGTCAGAGAAAAGAATTGTATCTGGTTTGACTTCCGCGGAGCAGATAGCCCTGATCCGCACCATCCCCTTCATGGAATTTACAAGTTCAAGAAGGGGTTTAATCCTGAGTTTGTTGAATTTGTTGGGGAGAGTTACTTAATTTTTTCTAAGTTCTATTTTAATCTGGTGAATGCAGCTAAGGCCTTTTTTAATTTAATTACAAGGAAGAACATGAGACTTTTTAATAAGCTTTTTCGGCAAATCGCAAACTTCAGGCAGCTTTTCCGATGAAAAACCTCAAGTCCAAAAGAGCCACAGATTTATTGATCAGGACTGTGTTGCAGAAATATGGCCAGAAGGAAGAAATTGAAGAATTTTCCCGCCTGACAAAAAGCGGACTCAAAAAACCAGAGGAGAAGCTGGCCGAAAAATATTTCCCTCCGCATGCCAGCATTTTGAGTATCGGATGCGGGACCGGCCGGGAGGCACTTGGCCTGATGGGGAAAAAGTTTGCAGTTCAAGGAATTGACCTTCATCCTGATATGATCCAAGAAGCCCAGAAAAATAAAATCCTCTCGGGTTCGTCTGCAAATTTTTTGCTAATGGATGCCTGTCAATTGGGTTTCAAGAATGCCCGTTTTGATGCCGTCGTCATCTGGGGTTGCTCAATTACTTATGTGCCTGGGAAAAAAAACAGAATAAGAATCCTGGAGGAAGTGAAGCGGGTCTTGAAGCCGGACGGAGTCCTCATCCTCGATACTCAATCCAGGAATTCTCGTTGGAAATATAGGATCTATTTTTTTGTAGTCAATCCGTGGCGTAAGTTCTTAAAAAAGCTTTTCAATTTGGGCCGGTTGGAGCCGGGGGACCGGTTCGGCCAAAAAGTCAGCGCGGCAGAATCCAAAGGGAAGGTGTTTTTTCATATGTATTCAATGAAAGAAATGATAGATGATATCCATACAGCCGGGCTAAAAGTGGTGGAATGCAGATCCAGAGAAGAGTTAGAAAAAGATGTCGAGACACCTGAGCTGAGGGAAAAGGATTATTTCATTTATTGCGTGGTTAGGAAAGCGGAAGGAGTCTTTTCTCCTCCTCATGAATAGCCACGGGCTGTTTCTCTATTCAATAAGCGGCAAAAAGATCAGAGAGACCTTCCTATAAGAAATTGGATCGTTTTTACACCGCAGGCTTTTATCACCGGTAAACATCAGAATAATGACTATCAAAATAATAAATATTATTTGCATTAATTCAAAGCGGAGGCCATTCATCTTCATGGCATAAAAAAGCCCCAGCTTTTAGGCTAGGAATTGGCTTACTTTTTCAATTTTAAAGATTTTTGATATTTTAGGGGGAACAATAGTCTTTTTGTACTGTTTGCCTGTTTCTATGGCTTATTTTTCATAATACACAATATTGCCGATGGTACCTATTTTCTTAAACCCATATGACCCTAACAACGTGCTTACTGATTCTTCTTCCCTTTTCGTTTCGTAGTGTGTTTCGAAAACTATCCTTGCGACTCGGTCCAAGATGCCTTCAGCACCGATCAAAATATTTTCTTCGTATCCTTCAGTATCTATTTTAAGCACATCGATCCTGTGACACTCCATCTCCTTCAAGACCTCATCTAATCTGGTGCATTTCACTTCGCGAGATGTTTCGGATTTATTTTCTACGATTCCTGAATTAATAGACCATTTTCGCTCCTCGAAGTTAGCTATTCCTTGAGTATCTCCTACGGCCTTATTAATGGCGGTAACATTATGTAAGTTATTAGCTTCTATGTTACGGCGGAGTATGTCAAATGCTTCCAAAGATGGTTCAAATGTTATTATGCGACCGCGCTTTGCGCGTAAAGCTTGTCGAACGGTGTAAAAACCTATGTGCCCCCCGACATCTACAATACAGCTTTCTTCTGAAGCCTTAAACTGAGAAAATGCTTCATAATTTTTTTCGTACTACATTTCCCAATAGGGGCATATCTCATGACGTGAAATATCGACAAAAAACTGAGTTTCTCTAAAAGTAAGCAATATTATTTTCCGTTTTCGTAATATGTCCAATCTAGTTCGAAGCCAGCCCCCTAGATATAGACACATAGCCCATTTACCGGAACAGCCTTCAGAGTCATAAACACTTCTTGAAAAATGACTAATTATCCGCCATACACGAGAAACTGGATCCTTAATAATTGGCATAATAAATGCTTCCTTATTTAATAGCAGGGCTTGCCGTGTAGCTTCTTCTCGGCTGATTATGAGTTGCTCTTAAAAAAGAATTTTTTTTTCTTGCCTTTTTTATAATGGTTTATACCTGACCATCAGGCTGTTTATATGTTTACGAAATCCTTTCCCGAATGCCTCACGGCTTGAGGCGAAGCCTCTTCATTTTTTGTTTAATTCGCGTCCGGCCAGCATTAAAATAACAATAATCGTCAATACACATAAACCCTGCAGGAGCTCAAAATAGATTCCCAGATCTTTTGTGGCTTTGAGATTAATGCCGCCTATTCCCAGGCAGAGGGCAATTAAGAAAATGAGCAAGACCGTTTGGATTTCGGTAAACCCGAGTAACACCAGACGATGATGAAGATGATCCTTTCCTGTGTATTCAATCCATTCCTTAAAGGTCTTAACCCTTCCTCTGAAAATTCTCGCTACGGTAATGTAAATCATATCGAAGATGAATATGCTGAGAATCAGAATAGGTAAACTGAGGGCCACCTTCGGGTTGTTTTCCGCCCAGCCGCCCATAATGGCCACCCCGCCTAATGTGAACCCTAAAAAAGTACTCCCTGCATCTCCTAAAAATATCGAAGCGGGCTTAAAATTAAATTTTAAAAAACCCAGACAGCTTCCGGCCAGGACAATGGTTATATATCCTAAATAGGATTGCCCGGTTATTTGAGCCACAATAAAAAATGACAGAGAACAAATTGCCGTCAAGCCTGTCGCCAGCCCATCCATCCCGTCAAAAAAATTAACGGCATTGGTTATGCCCACGACCCAAAGGAACGTCAGAACGATTTCTCCAACATTGCCCCACCAAATATCCGGAAAGATGTTGAGCTTGACTCCGCACAGCATGAGAACGAACGTCGCACAAAGTTGTCCCGTAAGTTTCCAACTCGCGCTTAAGCTTTTGATGTCATCGATTAACCCGATGAGGAGGATGATCGTGCCGCCGATAATGACACCTTTTAACTCGATTGAGAAATCAAAGTTTAAAAAGATGACCAGGACATAGGAGATGTATATGGCCAATCCGCCCAGTTTCGGCATGGGCTTCTTGTGAATTTTTCTTTCATCAGGGAGGTCGACGATTTTCAGCCGAGCGGCAGCCAGCCTCATAACCGGAGTTAGAAGAAAGGCTATGAGAAAGGCAAAGGCGAAGAGAAAGAGCCACCTGTGCGCCGTGCCAAAAAGGGACAATTGAATACTATCTAAAATGTGTTTCATGTTTCATATCAATATTAGAAAATATCTTTGACAACAGCAATAATTTTTTTAGTTTCTTTATCTTTTAAGGAAGGATAAAGAGGAATGGAGAGTGACTTCTGCCAGGCCGCCATCGTCCGGGGAAAACCGGACAAACGCATGTAAACATGGAGAGGGATGTGGACCGGACGCCTGGCCTGGACTTTTTTTCGGTGTATTTTTTCAAGATAGACAGAAGCCTTCTCCTCGGTCCTCACAACGAACCGATAATAGATGTGCTCGTTTTCTTCTTTCCAGAGGGGTAAAGAGAAATGACAATTCTTAAATTCCCGGAAGTACAACGTTGCGATTTCTCTTCTCCGGGCAATGAACTCATCCAGCCGGGCGAGCTGGCTGAGCCCGAGAGCGGCCTGGATATCGTTCATCTTGTAATTATAGCGCAGAAGATAATCATTTTTATTGTCGTAATCTCTGAGGTCTTTAATCTTGGAAATCAGGCTTTTCGAATCGCTCAAGACCATCCCGCCTTCCCCGCTTGTGATCACTTTGGTCGCATAAAAAGAAAACACGGAGAGAAGGCCGATGCTCCCGACTCTCCGGCCCTTAAAAGTCGCTCCGATGGCTTGAGCGCAATCTTCAATAAGGGGAATGCCGAGCTCGGTCAAACGATCGATTTGTGCCGGACAGCCAAAGAGATGGGGGACAATGATGGCTTTGGTCTTCCTGGTGACGGCTCTTTTAACAGCATCGGCTGAGAGGTTGAACGTCAGCGGTTCAATATCGACCAAAACAGGAGCGGCTCTCGTATAGTGGATGGCGTTGAGCAGCGCAGAGCAGACAAAAGAAGGAATGATGACCTCATCTCTTTCTTTGATACCAAGAGCCAGCAGGGCCAAATGAAGAGCTGCGGTTCCCGAGCTGGTGGCCGCAGCATTTTTTTTGTCAATGAAGTCGGCTAATCGCTTTTCAAACTCTTGGACCCGGCGTCCCTGAGAGAGATGACCGGATTTCATCGCTGTCGCGACAGCTCGAATATCCGATTCATCAAGAGACGGCCGGGAATGAGGAATGACCGCTTTATCCATTAGATATCATCGCGCAAAAACCGGAAGGCTTTAAAACCCTCGGCATATTTGACTTTTCCTTGGAATCCCCTGAAGTTGGCGATGGCTTTGACGCTTTCAACCATGTCGAGCTTCGTTGGATACGCTTTGGCCACTTGGGAGGAGTAAACCTGGATCAACTTCTTCTTTTCCTCCAGGACATCCTCAATATCCACAAATATATCCGGTTCGAAATTATTAGAGGTATAATCTTCGTAAAAAAGGACCTTTTTAATGTACCGAGTGGCGGCGAGAGCGCACTCGGCCAAGGTGCGGTGATCCTGATGAATGTCATCAATGTAGTTAACATAAACTTCATCCGGTTTCACGTCTTTGATGACTTTATCGATATCGGTGATGATGATCCTCTCATTGGGCAGCTCTGTATCTATATACCCGGCCCAGAAGATTTTCTTAACACCCAATAGTCTCACGGCCTCTTCTTGTTCTCTCTGCCGGGTTTTCGGATCTCCGCCGAATTCTCCTTTCGTCAGGACCAGATAAAATATATTCATCCCTTTCCTGGCAAACTTAAGAAACGTACCTCCGCAGCCATATTCAATATCGTCCGGATGGGCTCCCAAGGCTAAAATATTCAATTTCATCTCCCTTTTTTTAAGATGGAAAGACCCTCTGAACCACAATTGAACAGCAAATCAATGGCTGAAAGACAGGGTTCGAAATCCCCGTAGAGTTGAGGGTATCGGGCATGTTGATAGTCCTGAAAGATGACCTGAATGCCTTCCTTCTCAAAGAGGGCCAGGTTCAAATATTTTGGGCCATCCTTGCCGGAGAGATAGACATCCCCTCTCAGATGCTTGCAGAGATCAATCAATCGCTCGGTCGCTTCATCTCTGAGCTCGTACGCTGAGGCTCGGACAAGCTTTTTATCGGAAAGGCCTAAGGCTTTGGCCAAATAATGGATGATATGAATATTGATATCAACCAAGGAGGACCATTCCTGGGCATAGGTTTGCTCGAAGAAAGCGATATGTTCCTTGAAAAAAGCGGCCTTGGAATAGTTTGTGATGAGCGCTTGCAGATGTTTTTTTCCCCAGGCCACCGTATTATTAATTTTAACCTCGCAGATTTTTTGAGATAATCTGTGGATCACGGGCACCGTCAGCCATTGCCATCCCTGGGCGGTCTTGATCCTGTTTCGGTTCTGCCATTCATTTTTTTTAAATTGAACATTATCCAGCAAGACAAAGACGTCGCTTTTCAAAATTTTATCAAAATATCCCAGCCAGGGTAAGTACTGAGGCTGGTGGATGGAGACAATCATCCGCTCGGTTCCATTTCTTTCTGCAAAATCCAAATCCCAAGCCTTCGAAGACTCAGGAGCTTTTTTAAAGAATAATGAATTTCTGAACAATCAGAAGAGATGGACTTAGCTTCACAGAGCCTCTCTAAGGCCTTGCTCGTCGATCGCTTTTTTAATAAATAAAACGGGTGATTTTGTGAGATCAATTATTTTTAGCTTCTTCAGTTGGTTCCCCTGACCGTCAAATACAATTTCAACAATCGGGCGCATGGGGCTAAGGTTGTTAATGCCGATAACTCTGCCAATTTCATTATTATTTAGCATGACAAAACTGTTTATGGGATAAAAAGTGATATAGTTCAAAAAGGCTTTTAGCACTTTCTGGTCAAACTTCGCTTCATCTTCCTGGATTATTATCTTGACGGCCGCAAAGGGGATTATTCTTTCGGTCCGATAGGGCCGGGGATGGGTCATGGCTTCGAAAACCCCGGCGATGGCGACGATTTTGGCAAATTCTGAGATTTCATCTCCCTTTTTGCCTTCGGGATAGCCTGTCCCGTCTATATTTTCGTGATGTTGATAGACAACGTCGGCTGTGATTTTCGGCGAATCTTTTATTTTCAGCAAAAATGCCAGGCCATAGACCGGATGGCGTTTAATCTCGGTAAACTCCTCTTCGGTTAATTTTGAAGGTTTGTCGATGATCTGTTTGGAAATTTTCAGCATCCCGATATCATGAATCAAAGAACAGGCGCACAGGTCGATCACTTCACTTTTATTATAGCCCAGAGCGAATCCCATGTTTGCGGCTAAAATGGAGACATTGACGGAATGAGGATAAAGATAATCCCCGACAATTTCACGCAGGGCAAAATTGTTTACTAAGGATAGGAAGATTTCAGGCTTGATGATAAACTTATCGACGATGTCTTCGACAATCTGGACAATTTTTCTCCATTCTTTGGTCCGACCCTGGACGATTTCGTCCATGATCTGTTTTAGGCGAAGGATTACCGATGCGTATATTTCTTTGATCTCTTGCTGACGTTCCTTTTCCTTGTCGGGAGTGGCCTGAACGGCTTCGGATATGGAGATTTTCTTCTTCGGAGATTTTTTCTCTTTGGATTTTTTTATGAGCTCGGAAAGTGTCACCATGGTCAATTAT
>Ga0315291_10004807_pt1 | contig 17087 bp, 11 predicted proteins | sample YL17G12_20_MG_FD_203070 | JGI IMG/M metagenome (GOLD analysis project Ga0315291, IMG submission 203070) | Sediment microbial communities from Yellowstone Lake, YNP, Wyoming, USA - YL17G12_20 | ecosystem: Environmental > Aquatic > Freshwater > Lake > Sediment | place: USA: Wyoming | collected...
CTGTATGACCGTGTCGGAGCCTGGCTTTATCGCCTCTTTCCGATCACAGGCAGAGAATAGCATTACGAACGCCAACCCTAGAGCAATGCCATAAAATGGGGTAAGATAACGCCTTAGCGCACAATGGGAGCCGGAATGAATACGCACTAGTCTCTCCAGTCCCGTCATTATATCAAAAAGAACTCTATGCCTCTCCTACACACACCACTATGAGCGATGTCACCCCCGAAATCCTCCCTCGTCTGAAAGCCTTCCGCCTTCCTGGGCTGGACCTGGACACTGACTTCATCCATCCCAATTACCAGGATGGATCGATCTTAAACCTTCCCTCCTCCATCTCCCGCTGGCTGGGTGCCAAGCCTTTGGGCGCTGCACCCCTGCGCGCTGAGCTGGCTGTCACCAGCTCAACTGACCTGCGGCGGGTCATCCTGGTAGTGGTGGATGCCCTCGCCCTCCACCGTCTGCAGCGCTGGATGACAGATGGCACCGCCCCGGTTTGGTCGCGCCTGGCAGAGCAGGGCAAACTGGCAGCTCTGACCTCCATAGTACCCTCCACCACTTCCGCTGCCCTCACCTCCCTGTGGACGGGGCGCAGTCCGGCTGAGCATGGCATCGCCGGCTACGAGCTGTGGTTAAAGGAGTACGGCATTGTCAGCAACATGATCCTGCATACCCCCATCACTTTCGAGAACGACATTGGCAGCCTGACCAAGGCCGGCTTTAAGCCCGAGCAGTTCCTCAACCTGCCCACCCTGGGGACTCATCTGGCTACACACGGTGTCAGGTCCTATGCTCTTCAGCACCGCAGCATCCTCCGCTCGGGACTTTCGCAAATGTTCCTCAAGGATGTGGACGTGCACGGGTATTTCACGCCCACGGAGCTGTGGGTCAACCTGCGCCATCTGGTGGAATCCAACCCGCGCCAGAGGCAGTACTTCTGGGTCTATACCGGTCAGATTGACCACTTTTCGCATTATTACCACCCCGATGATGAGCGCACCGCCGCCGAGTTTAGCGAATTTAGCCGGGCGTTCGAGAAGAACTTCCTGGAGCGTCTCTCACCAACCCTGCGCCAGGGCACGTTGGTTCTGCTTACTGCTGACCACGGAATGATCGCCACCCAAAAGTCAGCCCACTATGACCTGCGCAGCCACCCCGAGCTATCAAGACTCCTGCACATCCTGCCCACCGGTGAGCACCGCCTGATGTACCTGTTCATTCGCCCCGGGCAGGCTGATATGATACAAGGCTACTTCGACCGAACCTGGCCAGGGGAGTTCGTCTTCCTTGACCCATCCGAGGCCGTCGCCAGGGGTCTATTCGGACCCGGCAAGCCTCACCCGCGCCTGGCAGACCGCCTGGGTGATTTGATCGTGGCTGCCCGCGATGAGGCTTACATTTGGTGGGCAGAGAAGGAGAACCCGCTAATCGGTCAGCATGGTGGTCTCTCGGCAGACGAGATGATCGTGCCGCTGTTGTCGGTGGAATTGTGAGAATCAGCTAAAATATGCCCATTATGTCCCCCACCCTCGCCGAATTAATCACCCTCGCCCGCCAGGCCGGCAATATCCTGCGCACCATTTTCGGCCAGCACCTCCACGTCGACCACAAAGGCGTGATTGACCTGGTCAGTGAAGCCGACCATCGTTCGGAGCAGTTCCTGCTCAGCTACATTCACCAGCATTTCCCCACGCACCGCCTCGTGGCTGAAGAGAGTGGTGAGCTGGCAGGCATAGGTGACCAGGTTTGGTACATAGACCCATTGGACGGCACGGTCAATTACGTCCACGGACTACCCATCTACTCGGTATCGATCGCTTATGCCGAAGCGGGCAAACTTCTTCTGGGTGTGGTTTACGACCCGATGCGTGACGAGTGCTTCAGCGCTGAGTCAGGTCAGGGTGCCTGGCTGAATGATCAGGCCATCCACCCATCACCTACACCCGACCTTAACCATGCCCTGCTGGTCACAGGCTTTCCATATGATATCCGCAGCAACCCGGACAATAATCTGGATCACTACACCTATTTTGCCCTGCATTCGCAGGGCGTCCGGCGGCTGGGTTCGGCTGCCCTGGATCTGTGCTATGTGGCCTGCGGTCGTTTTGATGGTTTTTGGGAATTGCGCCTTAACGCTTGGGATGTAGCAGCCGGTGGGTTAATTGCCCGGGAGGCTGGGGCAATGGTGACCAACCTGGCTGGCCAGGATGACTTTATCTCGCCACCTCAATCTGTTTTGGCAGCCAACCCGCATATCCACCCCCTGATGTTGGGCGCGCTCAGGCGAGAATCGGGTTCACCCACCCCGTAAAAGCTGGTCGAAATCCTGCAGGTTCACCCTTGAAGTAAGATCCAAACTGAGCGGCGTGACCGACACCACTCGTTTCACCCGCAGGGCATACACGTCTGTATCCACTTCCGTGCCACTTAGCTCTTCAATCCGCCGGTAACCCACCGTTTCCGGCTGGTCCCAACGTGCTCGCTTGGGTGTGACCGGCACAAAGTACATCTGGCGTGAGAGGCGCGTTACCTCCCAGGGGGTCTCAGAGCTGGCATCACATGGCACGTCCACCTTGAGTAGGTTCACATCGTCTGGTAGCGTACGCTGCAGAATCATGTGCCCAAACAGGCTGGTGAAGTGGACTGCGGCTGAAAAATCGATCGCAGTAGAATAGGACAGGTGCTCCGCCTGGTCGGTCTCTAGTGAGACCGCCAGGGCAGGGATGCCATTACCCGCCCCTTCCATGGCTGCCCCCACCGTCCCTGAGACGGTTACGCCCACCCCCAGGTTCTCGCCATAATTGATCCCTGAGACGACCAGATCCGGTCTCTCTGGCAAAATCTCGCAGATGGCATGCAGGATCGCCTGGGCGGGTGTGCCACCCACACTGTAAACCGTCCACAGCTTACCGTTCACCTGCATCTGCTGTGGGGTGATAATCCCGTCTGATGTAGAGGGTAGACTGCGCCCGGCACCTGAGAATTGATCGCGCGGTGCTACCACATGCACGTACCCGAGCTCCGAAAGCGCCCCCGCAGCTGCCCACAGCCCTGGGGATTGGATGCCATCGTCATTGGTCAGCAATATCTGGATCGGTTTTTCCATCGTTTCATACCCTCACCATAAAATAAAAGAGCGCCTATCCCGCTCAAGGAGCGCTCTTTGCGACGAAGCCTCAAGGGCGTTCTTTGCCCGCAGCATCGCGAGTGAATTTTACGAGCGATGAAGAACGTTTTTGTGATCGAGGCTACAAGGCGTCCCTGGGGCGATTCGAACGCCCGACCCTTTGCTCCGCAAGCAAATGCTCTGATCCGCTGAGCTACAGGGACGTTTGCGGCAATATTTTACCACAATTAATAATCGTGGTGACAAACGATAGAATATTAACCTGCATCTCGTGCACTGATCTCACAAATTTTTTCCTTGTCTGAATTTGAAGTAGTACAATGGTTAAAACAACCGATGAACTTGTTTTCTCATCCATGGTAAGAATATATGGTTAAGCATATATTTAAGCATTGAGGTTGTGTCATTACTATATTCTCAAGTCTTAAGCTAAGGAAATGGAAACTACAGCTCAAGTCAAATCTTCACGGGGCATGCGCACCTTTTTTACCATCTGGATCGGGCAGCTCGTTTCACTGCTCGGCAGCCAGCTGACCGGTTTCGCCCTGGGAGTGTGGGTCTACGATCAGACGCACTCTGTATCAATGCTGGCTTTCGTCCAGGTGGCCATACAAGCGCCCTTCGTGTTACTTTCACCCCTGGCCGGCGTCTTTGCTGACCGCTGGAACCGCCGTACCGCCATGATTGTCAGTGATGCGGGTGCCGGGCTAGCCGTGCTGGTTGCTGGGGTTCTTTTTCTAACCCATCATTTGCAACCCTGGATGGTGATACCCATCGTCCTGTGGATGTCCTCCTTCCAGACCTTGATGTGGCCATCCTTAACGGCTGCCACCACACTGTTGGTGCCCAAGGAGCATTATGGGCGCGCCAGCGCTTTCACCCAGTTGGGCGAGGCCTTGCCAGCCATTGCTGGACCGGCCTTAGCTGGTATTTTGTATGCAACCATCCAGTTAGGCAAAATGGCGCTGATCGACTTTGGTTCGTACGTCTTTGCAGTAGTCCTGATGCTGCTGTTGGTGCGCATCCCCAATCCTGTAGTAACTGCCCAGGAGGCGAGAGGCAAAAGCTCACTCTGGAAAGAGATGCGCTTCGGTTGGGATTACATCGTGGCCCGCCAGGGTTTGCTGGCCTTGTTGATCTTTTTCATGGCTATTAACTTCCTTACAGGAGTGATTGGCCCGTTGATCACCCCACTGGTCCTGGATAATTGGAACCCTGGCACGCTGGGCTTTTTAAGCACTCTGATGGGTGTAGGTATGCTGACCGGCACCCTGGTGATGAGCGCCTGGGGCGGCAGTAAGCGCAAGATTTTCACCTTGATCGGATCTGGCCTATTGATGGGAGTGTTTTTGGTCGCGGTAGGATTGCGTGTGAACCTGCCCCTGCTGGCCGTATGCGGGTTTGGCGTCATGTTTTGTAGCCCGTTTATGAATGCTTCCAGCCAGGCTATCTGGCAAGCCAAGGTAGCACCAGACCTGCAAGGCAGGGTCTTCGCCATCCGTCGTGCCATCGCCTGGTCTGCCGGCATTATCGCCCCATTACTGGCTGCGCCCCTGACGGATTATCTTTTCAAGCCAGCTATGTCCGCCGGGGGGTTGCTGGCCCCTGTGCTTGGTCCGATATTTGGCGTGGGTTCCAGCCGGGGCGTCGGTGTGGTAATCAGCCTGGTGGGAGTGCTCACTGTAGCGTCCGCACTGATTGCATGGAATGTCAGGCGGCTCAGGCACGTGGAATTGGACCTGCCTGACCATGACCAGGCAATGCAGGCTGCTTCCGAAACCCAATTGACTGAATAATTGAAAATCTACTGGGGGAGTATATAAGTAAACCCTGTATCACGCAAGCAGTTGCCCTAATCGGCTGATCCGTAGGGATGTTTGTGCACATGAATTAACCACCCATGATTTGGAGTTCAGGTCGAGAGAACATTAATCTGCTTCACGTTTCTCTTGATTCTCACTCCAGGCAGTGGTAATATGAAACCATGTACTTGCGTGGCGGCAAATTGAACATGAAGAAGCGCACCCGGCGTCCTTCAAACCCCTTTCTGATTGCGTTCCTGGTGGTGGCGATCGGTGCTTTGGTTTATTTTAACCAGGTGGTCATCCCAGAAATGCCACCCCCTTTCATGCCATCCCCTACACCCACCCGTAGCACCGAGTCATTGCTCAACGAAGCCCAGGAATACTTTGCTCAGGGCAAGCTCTCACAGGCAATCGACTCGTACCAGCAATCCGTCCTGGCGGACCCGCGTAACCCTGCTACCTTCATTGACCTTGCCCGTGTACAGGTTTTTGCCGGGCTATACCAGGAAGCCGTCAGCAATGCTGAGAACGCCCTGCTGCTCAACCCGAATAATTCCATGGCTTATGCAACCAAAGCTTCTGCACTGCGCAACCTGGAGAATTATGACGACGCCGAGGTGGCTGTGAAAAAAGCCATCGAGCTAGACCCAAACAACGCCGCCGCATACGCTTACTACACCGAAATCCTGCTCGACCAGGGTAACTACGAAGATATCCAGACTGCCATCGACCTGTCACAGAAAGCCCAGGCACTGGACCCGAACGCCCTTGAAACTCACCGGGCGCGCGGTTACGTGCTGTTCAAAACCGGTAACTACGCCGATGCCATTGCGGAATACCAGGCTGCCATCGCCATCAACGACAAGCTGTGGGACCTGCATTACTTGCTGGGGGCGGTGTACAAGATGCAGGGCGAGTATGACCTGGCGATCCAGGAAATGCTCACCGGCGTGGCCCTCAACCCCACCAACCCCGATATCCTCACGGATATATCCCGCACTTATGCCACCGAAGGGCAGTATGGCAAGGCGATCCAGTATGCCGAGCAGGCCCTCAGCCTGGATCCATCCAGCGCTCGCCTGCATGGCAATCTGGGTGTGATGCTATATCAAAATGATGACTATACCCGCGCAGCTGAAGAGCTGACCCTGGTGGTGCATGGGGGTACCACTGCCGATGGTGTGGTGGTCGAGGGTCTCCCCCTGGCACCCGGCCGAATTGCCGATGACTATTATTCGATCTATGCCCTCTCCCTGACCCAGCTCGATCAGTGCCCCGAAGCCATCCCCATCATGCAGCTCATCCTTACCCAGATCGCTGACGACCAGGTGGCGTATTACAACGCCACCCAGGGGATGGATTATTGCCGCTATCCAGCAGGCACCCCTTCCGCAGGGGCGACAGCCACACCTTGATATGAGCCATATCCAGTCCGGCAAGACGTTCAATCTCCACCCGGTCAGGTCCAGGTCCAATCCTTATCGCATCCTATTTTGGTCCTTGTTGATCCTGGGTTCCGGCTGGTTGCTGCTCTTGCTGAACCGCGGGCAGGTACAGTCCCCATTCAACGCCACCCCCACTCCCACCCGCAGCCCCCAATCCTATATCATGGCGGCTCAAGCTTACTTTGCTGCTGGTAAATTGGATGACCCGGCTTCAGACCAGGATGCCATCGGGGCCTACCAGAAGGCACTCAAGATTGACCCGGATAATGCCCTGGTGTGGGCCGAGTTGGCTCGCATACAGACCTATTCCTCCAGCGCACTCAGCACTGACCAGGAACGCCAGGACCGGCTGCAGGAAGCCCTTGCCTCAGTCGAGAAAGGGCTTGAGCTAGCCCCTGACGATAGTACGGTCGTTGCCGTCTACGCCTTCGTGCTGGATTGGAATGCCTCCAGCAACCTGATCAGCCCAGACGAGCGCGAGGCTTACCTGGCTAAGGCAGAAACAAACGCTAACCGTGCCTATTTGCTCGACCCCGAAAATGCCCTGGCACTCGCCTTCTATGCTGAGGTGCTGCTGGACCAGCAAAAGTGGGATCAAGCCAAGCAGTACGCCAGCCAGGCCGTGGAGCGGGCTCCCGATTCGATGGATACCCACCGTGTCCTGGGTACCGTGCTGGAAGCCTGGGGCTATTATCGCGATGCCATCGATGAGTACATCAAGGCCTCCCAGATCACCCCAAACCTCACCTTCCTGTATCTGCGGATTGGTCTCGGCTACCGCCAGCTGGCTTACAACCAGAACCAGTTGTATACCACCGCCCTGGAGTACTTCGAGAAGGCTGCCAACGTCAACCAGCAGCTGGGGATCAAGGATCCCCTACCCTACATCGCAATCGCAAAGGTGTACGCCCAGCAGGGATACTTCCAGATGGCCTCACTCAATGGAGAGAAAGCTCTCTCCTTTAATGTGTCCAATGCTGATACCTACGGGCAGCTGGGTATGATCTACGTGCAAGCCCGCAATTATGAGACCGCCCTGCCTACCCTGCGCTGTGCTGTGGATGGCTGCACGGCGGATGAGACTGCTAAGTTGTTCGAGGACATTGGCATTCTGACGGAGAGCGCCGCCGTGAAGCCTTTACCGCTGACCAACTTGAATATTGCCTACTATTACGTGCGCTATGGGTCGGTGCTGGCCTACCTCAGCACACCCGAGAACGGCTACTGCTCGCACTCACTCGAGCTGATGACCCAGCTGCGCCTGACTTACCCGGATGACCCCGTGCTGATGCAAAACGTGGAAGACAACGAAGCCACCTGCCGCTCCTTGATGGGGACACCTTCGCCCTGAACCATCCGAAAAATTGAGCGGTTTTGCAGCCGCCATCGTTGATGGCGGTGGTTTGTTGAGGCCATGATCACCGATCACGGCTACAAAAGAAACTCCTATACCCCTCCCCCGCATCCTGGTGAGCCTGCAGTGTCTCAATGGTTTCACTGGGAAGGGTTATCGAAAAATGGTCTATGCCCATTTTTCGACCTCATTCCCTTCTTCCCTGCCAGGCAAGGGGGTGGGGCCGGGGGTGGGGGTATGAGCAGATACAAATTTACGGCTGTTATCGCGATTTTCCAGGCTTTGCCCGAATAAATCCCTGAAATAGGTAGAGATAAAACTTGGAAGATTCCCTCGGTTTATTCAGGCTGTACCCGGGTAAAACTCGGAAAGTTTCCTCGTTTTAATATCAGAATCTCGTTAGAATCATTTAGAATCAGCCAAACTCCCTTGACTTTTATTCTAAAATTGGGTATTATTCAGCATGGTTTAGCACTCTCTTCACATGAGTGCTAAACCACAATCTGTTAATCAATCCAAATCATTCCATAATAGGAGGTGGCTATGTCCATCAATTTCAAACCCTTAGGCAGCCGCGTGGTGGTTGAGCCCATCGAGCAAGATGAGATCACCCCCAGTGGCATCGTTCTCCCCGAAACTGCAAAAGAAAAACCCCAAAAAGGCACCGTCTTGGCCGTTGGCCCGGGTGACCGTGATGACGAAGGCAAGCGCATCGCCATGGACGTCAAAAAAGGTGATGTGGTCCTGTTCGCCAAGTATTCCGGCACCGAAATCAAGGTGGATAGCAAGAAACTGCTCATCCTGCGCGAAAGCGATCTGTTAGCAATTGTTGAAGAAAAAGCTAAAGGTAAATAACACAAGGAGTAATGAACTATGGCAGCAAAACAACTGCAATTTTCTGAAGAAGCCCGTCGCAAGCTGAGCAAGGGCATGGACGTCCTTTCAAACGCAGTCGCAACCACACTCGGCCCGAAAGGGCGCAATGTGGCTCTGGACCGCAAGTTCGGTTCCCCCACCATCACCCATGACGGTGTGACCGTCGCCAAGGAAATTGAGCTGGAAGACCCGTTTGAGAATATGGGTGCGCAATTACTAAAGGAAGCCGCCACCAAGACCAACGATATCGCTGGTGATGGCACCACCACCTCCACCGTGCTGGCGCATGCCATCGTCGCCGAAGGCATGAAGAACCTGGCCGCTGGCTTCAACCCGATGCTGCTCAAGCACGGCATCGAAGCCGCAACCAAAGCCGTGGTCAAGAAGATTGGCGAGGATGCCATCGAATTAACCACCAAAGCCGATATCGCTAATGTGGCCTCCATCTCCGCCCAGGACCGCGTCATCGGTGATCTGATTGCCGATGTGATGGACAAGGTCGGTAAAGATGGCGTCATCACCGTGGAAGAATCCAAGGGTCTGGAATTCGAGACCGAGTATGTCGAAGGTATGCAGTTCGACCGTGGATACGTCTCACCGTATTTCATCACCGACCCCGAGCACATGGAAGCTACCATCGACGATGCTTACATTTTGATTTATGACAAGAAGATCTCCGCCGCGGCTGATATTGTCCCGCTGCTGGAGAAATTGGTCCAGATTGGCAAGCGTGACCTGGTCATCATCGCCGAGGATGTGGACGGTGAAGCTCTGGCTACCTTGGTTCTGAACAAGATCCGCGGCATGCTGAATGCGGTCGCCGTCAAAGCCCCTGGCTTTGGTGACCGCCGCAAGGCTATGATGCAGGATATCGCCGTCCTGACCAACGGTCAGGTCATCTCCGAAGAGACCGGCCGCAAGCTGGATGGCACCACCATCGCCGACCTGGGTCGTGCCGAGAAGGTCGTCATCACCAAGGACGACACCACCATCGTGGGTGGCAAGGGTGATGCCGCCATGATCAAGGGTCGCATCGACCAGATCCGTGTCGAGATCGATAAGAGCACCAGCGATTATGATAAGGAAAAGCTCCAGGAACGCCTGGCCAAGCTTTCCGGAGGCGTCGCCATCATCCGTGTGGGTGCCGCCACTGAGACCGAGCTCAAAGAAAAGAAGCATCGCGTGGAAGATGCCCTGTCCGCAACCCGCGCCGCCGTCGAAGATGGCATCGTGCCGGGTGGTGGAGTTGCCCTGATCAACGCCATGAAAGTCCTGGATGGCATGAAGATGGACAACGATGATGCCCAGATCGGCGTCAGTATCGTGCGCAAGGCGCTGGAAATCCCGCTGCGCAAGATCGCCGAGAACGCCGGCAAAGATGGTTCCGTTATATTGGAGACCGTCCGCCGCACCCAGAAGGAAAAGAAGAACAAGAACATCGGCTACAATGTTATCAGCGAAGTCTATGTGGACATGATCAAAGATGGTGTCATCGACCCCGCCAAGGTCACGCGTGGCGCCCTCGAGAACGCCGCTTCCATCGCCGCTATGATCCTGACCACCGAAGCTCTCGTCACCGACGTGCCCGAGAAGGAAAAAGGTCCCATGATGCCACCTGGTGGTGGTGGAATGGATTATTAGCAGGACATTTTTTGCTCGTTACCTCGCGAACGCTTTTACAGCGTGAGCGAGGCACAATATTTCGTAGAGACGCCCCGCAGGGGCGTCCCCCAAGCAAATCAATCAGGGACGGCCTCAAAGCCGTCCCTATTTGATTCTTGCCTTGGGTCGAAACCCACGGCTACGAAGAACACCAAACCCGCAAGGCGGGTTTCCTACAACCAGCCGGTGGATTCTATCCACCGGCTTCCATCGCCGCCATGATCCTGACCACCGAAGCGCTCGTCACCGACGTGCCCGAGAAGGAAAAAGCTCCCATGATGCCGCTAGGGGGGGGTGGAATGGATTATTAAAGACGGGGTGAGGCGGGTATACTCAAACCGCCTAACTCATTTATATGATTGATATATTGGGGCTGTCTATTACATTTTGGACAGCCCCAAATCCTCGAGCTTCATTTCCGTGCTGAGTTTGGTTGTGTACTAGCGCGTGATGCAGATATCGCCCACACCAAAGAAGTGCGTACCGTTCAGGAGATTCCCCGTGAGCGTGGCATACTTATCGCCATGGTCGAAAGTGTTGTCTACATCATTGAACTTAACCACCAGATCCACGAAACCATCTGAATTTACATCCTCGTAAGTAGCCATGTATTTACCATTGGGCTTCATTGCCACCGTCAATCCTTCCAACTCGACGGTTGACACATTAACTTTATTCACATCGAAGGTCTCGCTACCCAGGACCGCCACCGGGATGGCGCCGTTGCCATCGTTATTGAAGCAGCTCGGGAAACTGCCGGGTTTAATATCGATCACGACCTCGACCGCGCAGCTATAGTTTATGGTTGCGCTGAAGATCAGGCCGGTTGGATTGCTGGTTGGGCTACTGTTCCCCCCATAGTTCCGGACGATGAAGTCAAAGGTCAGAGTGTCTGATGTTGCCGCATAGTTGTAATTTTTAAATGTGAGCCAATCAGCGCCATTATCAGAAGATCCTTGCACTTCTCCATCAGAACCTACCAGTGATCCATTGACATACACTTCTTCCGCGTTATCGGAATTTGCTGAGATAGTTCCGCTAATGTCGTAAGCATTTTCACACAGGTTGACTGTCTTGCGGAATAGGCGCCAGGTGTCTCCCGAAATATTCCCCCCGATCTCATAAGAGTTGGAAATCCATGAGGCTGGATCGAGCGTCGGCCAGTTCGGATGTTTCCAGGTGACCACAGCCGGATGTGGATCTCCCCATGCTGCATCATTTATCGATTTGTACTCGTTGAGCGGCCCATACACCATCAGGCTGGTATCACTACGTATCGTGGTGGTATCAGCAAGCGCGGACGACGTCATGGAAAGAACGGCTAAAAGCACTAACGCAAGTGAAATAACTCTTTTCATTGTATTCTCCTTTTTACATAAAACAAATAACACAGGCTCATTCTTGTGGCCGGTTTCGCTAATGGCTCCCCAAACCGTACCAGCTTTTGTGCTGATAAGCGACCAATCGATGACCTTGGATGATTGCCTCCACATTAATAAAAGGGATAGCCATTTTTTGGGGTTTCGCTATACCACCTCCTTTAAACTAAAAATTGATATATTCTGACAATTAATCAATATTAATATAGCATGTTAGTTACGAAATTAAACAAACAGATTCGTAAGGTTTGGAGCAGTAGAGACGCCCCACTGGGGCGTCTCCGTGCACACCGTGGGTTGAAACACAATCCTGGTAGTGTGCAAAAATAGCGCTCCGGGGAGTACCAAAGCCGCTTGTTTCACTGCGCTTGCCAGGGAACGCGCACCAATATGCGCGAGCCCGCCTTGCGGGTTTCCTGCAACCAGCCGGTAGATTCTATCCACCGGCATCCATCGCCGCCATGATCCTGATCACCGAACCGCTCGTCACCGACGTGCTGCCAGGTGGTAGTGGTTTTTTTCGTAGAGACGCCCCGCTGGGGCGTCTCCAAGACCATATAAATCAGGGACGGCCTCAAAGCCGTCCCTTTTGCTTAGCCATCATTTTACAGGGGCACCCGTCGGTGTCTCTTAAATCGCTGAACCGACCCTTACGTCCCCACGGCGATAGGGGGATCACCCCACCGATCGACATTCACGACACACAAACCTCTTCCTTTCGCCGCTTCCCACCGTTCCAGGCGGAACTGGTGCTGCTGGGGAGTGAAGCGGATCCAATGCGTGCCATCCCAGAACGCAAGGCTGAGCGACCCGCCAGCGTTCCTGGCCTTGGCAAGATCGGCTGCGGTGTAGCGTATGTGAAATTCAACAGGTTGGCGAAATACCAGCGTATTGCTGCCTGGTTGCGCGCTATCCTCCAATTTCAGGTTGATCACTAGGCGGAAGGGTTGAAATCCGCCCGACACCGCAGGCATTCCCGTCTTGGGCATCTCAAGCCGCTTCGCTTTGATGGTGTGGTTTGGCTTGGGAAACCTCACATTCACGTCTTCTTTTCTAAAATATTTGTGTGTAGGTAAAGTAGATTTGACCATTGTATCCTCTCCTTTCTATTCCTGACTCTTTCCAATGTTTTCTTGCCAGCGCGCCTGGATGCGGTGATGTTCCGGTATCTGCTCCAGGAACGACCGGCGCCACTCCGGCAAGCTGATCTTGTCGGCCCGTGCCATCAGCTCTCGATAGCCTGCTTCGATGATCCGCCGTGCGAGCGATGCCTGACCGGCAGCAGCAAAGACTTCGGCACATGTCTCATACGCCAGCACAGGAAACTCCATACCGGCCCTATCCTGACGCAGCAGATAATCCCACACGGGAAGCGCATACCGCTGGGCAGCCTCCAGGTCATTTAGTCTCAGCAGGCAGCGTGCAGCCCCTGCCCCGGCGTCGTGAGCGTAACCCAATCTGCCAATCTCCCTCAAGCTGGCTGCCGCCTGCTCAAAATCGGCCAGCGCTTCATTGACCTGCCCGACCAGTTCCTTTGCCAGCGCGGCGTAGGTCTGGCCGACAGCATGGCAAAACGCATCGTTCATCGCCTTAAACTCTGGCAGGCATTGCTCCAGCACCGTCAGGGCTGAGGGCGGGTCGCCATGTCTTAGGTGCGCCAGGGCCAGGTTCAGCTGGGTATCGACACGATAACTGCGGTGACCGATGGACTGCGCCATGTCGATACAGCACAAGAGCGTAGAAATGGCTTGCTCGGGCATGCCCAGCAGGATATAGGTGTATCCCAGGTTGGAAAGTCCGACCACCTCTTCTTCGAGGTTTCCGGTGCGGCGATTGATGGCCAATTGCCGGTCGAGCAGTTGTGCGGCACGCGCGATGTCGCCCGTCTCAGTGTAGAAATTTGAGATATTGGTCAGGCTGCGCGCCAGGACCAGGTCATCACCCAACTCCTCTGCACACGTAAGGGCCAACGCCGACGTTCGGGCAGCAGCTTCCGGGTCACCGAGGCGGACCTCACTCACCACTTTCAGGCCAAGGATGAGTGCCTCGCGCCGGCGGTCATGCACCCTCCTGGCAGCTGCCAACCCGCGGATGTACGCTCTCAAGGCCTGCGAGTACTGCCCCCTCTCTCCCAGGAAAAAGCCCTGCCGGTAATAGGCTTCGGCTACCAGATGATCATCGCCGATCGATTCTGCCAGGGCTATCAGGGCAATGTCATCAGCCATGCGCCTCTCAGTTTCGCCGAGGATGCCAAGCACCTCGTCCCGACCGGCAAGTGCCTGCCAGCGAAGCTCCAAGTCGGAAGCCACTGGAGACGGACCCAAGTCAGTTGGTAGGAGCGCCAGGGCACGGTCGAAGAACACGCCGGCCTGGGTAGGGGCGCCCTGGTTGCGGGCGCGTGTGCCAGCTTGTGTATACCAACCGGCAGCCAGGACTTTCTCGTCAGCCGACTCAAGGTGTTCAGCAATGACGGGTGCAAACTCTCCTGCTCGGCCACTATCCTGGGTCGTACTGATCAGCCATTCAGCTGCCTGACGATGATAAGTCTGCCGGTCGGACTTGAAGAGTGCCTGATAGGCCACATCGCACAACAACCCATGATGAAAGCGATACTCTTCAGTCCCTGCAAAGGTCGAAGATTCCAAAGAATGGATGAACCCGTGCCTGGAAAGCGACTCCAGCTCTGCATCTGCAATGAGCTTATCTCCACGTAGTGCTTGCAGAGCCGAGCGCCAGAACACCTGACCGATCACCGAAGCCTGCTGCACCAGAGCCCTCTGGGCTGTGCTCAGACTGTCTAAACGCGCCTCCAACAGCGCGATCAAGGTTGCAGGCAGCTCCAAATTGCCTAATCGCTCGGGATCCACCTTCCAAGTGCCTCCCCCCTGGTCTCTGCGGATAGCTTTGCCATCCAGAAGGGCCTGGATGAACTCTTCGAGGTAAAAGGGATTACCCTCGGTGCTGTCCAATATTTGCTCGCGAAGCGAATCGGGAAAACCTTCCACGTTGCGCAGGATTTTTCCCAGTAGTTTCAGGCTGGCCTGTCGCGAGAGCGGGCTTAAAGTAAGCAAGATGTTCCTTTGAGGGGGCAGCCGTACGGTGAAAGATTGATCGCCGGAAGTCTCCTCTTGTCCCCAATCAGGAAAGCGTTCAGGTAAAGTCGGGCGAGCCAGGCACACCACCAATAATGGCAGCTGGGAGCATTCGCGTACCAATTGAGTGATAAAGGACACCGAGGGGGTGTCAGCCCAGTGAATATCATCCAGCATGAAGATGGTAACCGTTTTACCTGCAACCGCCGCAAAGTACTGCCTGAGGTAAAGTTGTGCTCGTTCACTTAACTGCGTGGGGTCATTCACCACTCCCTGAAGGTATGGGCTGTCTGAGAAGTCGAACCCGAGCAGCGAACCCACGAAATGAGCCTTCATCTCTGGTTCGTCCTGCAGGGTTGCCGATAGCGCCTCCACCATTCTTTGTCGGGTGACCTGGACTGGATCAGTGGTAATCACACCCAGGCGGTAGGAAATCATCTCGCGTAGCAAACCAAATGGCACGCCTATCATCTGGGGTGAAGCGTGTGCTTTGAAGGCAATGATGGGAGATGGGGCGTGTGCCACCTGGCGGTCAAATTCGTATAACAGGCGGCTTTTGCCCACTCCCGCCTCACCCACGATGGTGACAATCTGGGTCTCCTGGGATGCAATGGTATGGGCTAAAGTTGTCTGGAGCCGTCTCAGCTCGCTGTCACGCCCGATCAGGCTGGTCTCAATCCCTTCCACACCGCGTGTGAAGGTACGAAAAGTGCGTGGCCGCGCCGATAAGACCCGGTATACCGCGATAGGTTGGGGGAATCCTTTCGCTTCAACGGGAGCAGGAGCTTCAAACTCAAACGCACCGCGCACGTGCTGGTAAGTGAATTGCGAGATATACAGTGTTCCCGGCTGGGCTGCTGCTTCCATGCGTGCCGCCAGGCTCACCGTGAGACCCATGACTGGTGATTCAGCGTCTGAGAATCTACCTGCTACGACCCTGCCAGTATTGATGCCAATGCGAACGTGAAAGCCTGGAATGTTGAATCGCCCTTCCAAATCTTCCGCACATACCCGGGATTCTTCCAGGATCGCCAGTCCTGCCCGAATTGCCTGGTGGGCATCGTTTTCGTGGATTCTGGAGAGACCAAACACTGCCACGAAACCATCCCCCATCAGCTGGGTCACCAGCCCACCGTATGCCTCGATCGGTGCCGACAGTCGCTTGAGGGCTCCCCCCATAACCTCAAGCACCTCCTCCGGCTCCAGTCCCTGGCTCATTAGGGTCGAGTTGACGATGTCAAGGAAGAACACTGTTACCAGGCGGCGGAGCTGACCAGCTGGTTGGGATTGTTCCAGATTGATCAGTTTCTCGTGTAAAGATGCCAGCGCAGCATCGACAACCTGGTCTCCTAATAAGGGGCGCTGGGCCTCCAAAGCAGTGATAGCCTGCAAAAGCTCATCGATCTCTTGCACGGCACACGCCTAAAATCTGGATGTACAAGATATTCAATATCAGGATTATAATCGTATTCATACTTCCTGCTGGTAGACAATTTATCGATTGTTGCTAGGTTGGCTGCGGTGATCAACTGGCTGACCTGTCACCTGTGCTCGACAAGTTTCCTTATGCAAGATGCAAGCTTGGCAGGTCTTTCCCCAGGCAGTGATTAAAATTTAGTTTAGCACAAGTTGAGCATAGTGACAGGGTAAAGTTAAAAAAACTATCAATCTTCTTCATCTCTCCCCTAAAACCTGAGGGGGGTGATTTTTTTTGTAGAGACGCCCCAGTGGGGCGTCTCTGTGCACACCGTGGGTTGAAACCACAGGTAACCCCGCGGCTGGGGGTGCAATAAACCCGCCGGGCGGGTTCGAGGGTAGGAATTGTACCTAAACAATTCAATTACATTCAATTAATCTTCTTCTGTAATCTTCGGTGGAGTGAGATTACTTATTCTGTTGAAGACCGTCATAACATCGCTCGTACAGAACACTCGCGAGGCTGCGGGCTTCATAGACCAAAGAGAGCCCTCGATTGAATTGTATAAAAAATTCAATTACATTCAATTAATCTTTACTGACTGGTATTACAAGGATTCGTTTTGGAAAATAACCAATAGGAACGAAAGCCTTTTGTTAACGAGCAGGCAGGTGGAAAGAAAGGTTGATGGGTGGGGAAGAGAAGGTAACCATGATGACATCGTTGAAGAACGAAACTTACAGTAGAACACTTATACCGGTAAAGACCAACCGGTATACGAACGTTTCTATTTAGAAAAACCGACAACATAGGAATACGTTCTAATGTAATTACTCACCGATTATGGGAATTGGTAGTGAAGGCGGACCGAATAGTGACAGAATTGCATCAAAAGCTCGCTCGCCAGCCAATTCAGCCGTATCGATAACT
>Ga0315291_10004808_pt1 | contig 17084 bp, 15 predicted proteins | sample YL17G12_20_MG_FD_203070 | JGI IMG/M metagenome (GOLD analysis project Ga0315291, IMG submission 203070) | Sediment microbial communities from Yellowstone Lake, YNP, Wyoming, USA - YL17G12_20 | ecosystem: Environmental > Aquatic > Freshwater > Lake > Sediment | place: USA: Wyoming | collected...
TTGAGCGCGGCGGAGGAAAGTTGCGTCCTGGGTCTGGGAGGGTCGCGGCGGCGGCTCGGATAAGCCGCGAAGAAAGTTGCTAAAAATTACATCGGGGGGCTTGACAAGCGACTTCAGAAGTGACCCCCAACAGGCGTTTCATCTCCGGCGCCAGACGGGCCAGGACTTCCTGGGCCGGAGCCCCCTGGTAAACCACCTCGGCAAAAGCCCTGGCCCACAACTCCTGGACTTCGGGCAGGTGCTTGGCCGGAGGGAGCGCGTTGACGGCGGTGGCCATTTGTAAAAATCCCTGGTAGCGCTCCTGGTCAAATTGATCCAGCAGGTTCTTGGTGTCGGCCAGAGGGGAAAGCCAGCCCAGATCATCAAACAGCCGGGTTTGAATCTTCGGCTCGAGGAGGAACTGAAGGAAAAGGTAGGCGTCTCTCGGATGGGGCGCGGTTTTGGGGATCCCGAGATAATTCCCCTCCAACCGGCCGGCCACCCTTTGCGGACCTTCGGGCAGAATGGCCGTGTAATTGGGAAAGGGCAGGAGTTTCTGATGGGCCAGGATCTGGGCCCTTTTCAGGTTATTGAAGTGGAGGATGACCTCGCCTTGGCTTTGCGCCGCGAGGATGGACTCCTCGGTAAAAGTGCGGGTGGAGAGATTGAGAAGAGGGCCGAGCCGGCCCAGGAATTCAAAGGCCTTGATGGTGCCGGGGTCGGTGAAGTCGTAAGGATCTCCCCCAGCCTGCCCGATCAAGGGCACCAGGTCTTGCGCCAGGCTTTCCGGGCGCAAGCCCCGCAGGGCAACCCCTCCCGGATGCTTGCCGGCCACGGCCAAAAGCTCGTTCCAGGTTCGGGGGGGTTGGGGAAGGACCGAGCCATTGCAGATCATGGCCGACCAGGAGAGGTGCCAGGGCAAAAAGAACAAGCGATCGGAAAAGGTGCCCGGGGCCCAGGCGGCATACAGGAGCGAGGGCGGATTCCATTTTTTCATCAGGGGTTCCAGATCCTGGACCGTCGCGGCCAAATCGGGAAGCCGAGAGATGTCCACATCCACCAGATCGGGCCGGGGTTCGCCTTTCTGACCCGAAGCCAGCCAGGACTCGATCTGCTCTGGGCTCTTCGCTTCCAGGCGGGTGGGGATGGAATGGCGACTGGCAAACTTCTCCACCACCGCTTGCAGGACTTTTTCTTGTTCGGAAGACAAGGTGAGCCAGATCAGGAGCGGACCCGGCTCGCGCGAGGGGGTGCAGGGGACCGCGGCGAAGCCGAGGACCATCACCAGCCACAGGCGGAGCCGGCGCATGCTACTTATCCACGTAGCCCAGGCTCTCCAATTGTTGCCGGTCTTCTTCGGTCAGGGCGTCGGTTTCGCCGACCACCCACCCTTCTTTCTCCTCCCGGTTGAACCAGGCGAGCAGCCGTTCGGAAATAGCGATAAAGACCGGGTCCGTGACCTTGGCCAGGTTATGGAGTTCCTGGGGATCGTGGTTGAGGCGATACAACTCCCAGTGGGAATTGCGCAGGGAGTAGCTGATCTTGACCGGACCCTCGCGAAAGCCGATCCAGATGGGTTTCTTGGTATGGAGGATTTCTTTCGCGCCTTTCACCTGGCGCGCGGCGCCAGGATAAGTCTCAAAATAGATCAAGCGCTCGGCCGGCTGGGTCCGGCCCTGGACCGCGGGGAGCAGATTGCGGCCGAGCATCTTGTCTCCGGCGGGCAGGTTGAGGTAGGCGAGCAGGGTGGGCGCCAGGTCCAGAAGCTCGACCGGAAAGTCCAGGCGCTGATCCTGGGGGATGCCGCGCCCGATCAGGGCGAAGGGGACTTGCAGGCTTTGCTGATAGAGGTTGCGGCCGTGCCCGGTGTAGGAGTGCTCGCCCAGGCTCTCGCCATGGTCGGCCACGAACACGATCAGGCTGCGCGAGGGCAGGCCCAGGGCCTCGAGGGTCTCGAACAGTTGTCCGATCCAATGGTCGGTGTAGGCGACCTCGCTGTCGTAGTCGTCCAGGTTGCGCTGCTCGGGGGAAAGGGGGATGCCGGACCGGAATGAAAATTCCTCATGGTTCAAGTAAGGGGCGTGCGGGTCGGAGTAGTGGACCCAGAGGAAAAACGGCTCGGCCGGCCGGCCCTGGAGCCAGGCCAGGGCGCGTTCGGTCACCCCTTGGGCATCGCGCTCGCTGTTGAAGAAGAGCCAGCGTTTTTCGAAGAATTCATCATCGTAAAGGTCGAAGCCGGGCTGGAGCCCGGAGAGGTTGGCCTTGAGCGGCCAGTTGGAGAGGATGGCGGCGGTGTGGTAGCCCTGGGCCTTGAGGAGTTGAGCCAGGGTTTCATTGCCGGCGATCATGGGGATGCCGTTGCGGGTGGCGCCGGTCTGGTGGGCATAACGGGAGCTGAGCATGGAGCAGAAGCTGGGGTTGGTCAGGGGGACGTTGGCGGAGGCGTCGAGGAACAGCGTGCCGGCGCGGAGCAGTTGGTCGAGGCGGGGCGAGGTGTTGCGGGAGTAGCCGTAGATTCCCAGGTGGTCGGCGCGCAAGGTGTCCACCGAGATGAAAATCAAGTTCAACTGGGGCTGGACGGCCGCCGCCGCCACGATGCCGGCCAGGCTCAGGCCGAAAAGCAGGCCCACTCGCACAGGGAAAGGCTTCCGCATGATCAAAACCGCTTCTTGATCATAAATTTAACATAGAATCTCGATGGAAACAACGAAAAGAGGCCTGTTGGCGGGCAAAGAAGCCGGAATTTTGGAACAAGCAGGAAAAAGGCTTCCCTGATGCTGGACAGGCGATCCGAGTGTGCTATCATATCCGCTTGAATTGCGCGGTAGTGCCACGATGCGAAGGGCTCCCTGGAGCCGGGCGGCCGTTCTCTTGCTGGCCCTGGGCTTGCTTTGCTTGCTGCCGCTGGCTGATGCCACGCCGGCCGACACGGCGGGGAAGGAGCTCAGCTTCGCCGAGCTGGACGCGGCCACCATGGAGCGCCTGCTCCGGAGCGGGAGCCTTCTGCTGGTGCGCCAGAACCCGGACGGCTCGCTCAAAGAAGTCCTTTCGGGCGGGCTGGTGAGCGCGCCGGTGGACCTGGTCTGGGCCACGCTTACGGATTTCGAGCGTTACCCTGAATTCATGCCCAAAACCCTTAAGATGCAGGTGCTGGAAAAGCGGAGCCCAAAGGAATGGATCACCGAGCAGACGGTGGAAGTCATCATCTCGGTGTTCAAGGTCAAGCTGACTTACCAACACCAGCAGACCCTGGAACCCCCGAACCAGATCCGCTTCCAGCACGTGAGCGGCGATCTCCCCGGCACCTTCGGAGGCTGGGACCTGGTCCCGGCCGGCGCCGGCCGGCAGACCATGATCTTTTACAGCTTGTATTCCAACCTGATGGCCCTGCCCTGGCCGGTGGGGGCGATCCTCAAAGCCGAGCCGGACTTCATGACCGCGGTCAACGTCACCACCGGGCTGCTGGTGGTCAAGGCGGTCAAAGAAGAAGTGGAGAAACGGGCCCGGGCCTCGAGCCCGGGGCCGTAAGCGTTGATGGCCCAACCCCTCTGGAAAATCCTTCGCCGGCTGAACCCGGCGCAGCTTTTGATCCTCAGCTTCGCCGGCTACATCCTTTTCATCTCCCTGGTCCTGTGCCTGCCCGGGGCTGTAGTCGGAAAGCCGATCAGTTGGGTGCAAGCCCTGTTCACCGCGACCTCCGCCACCTGCGTGACCGGGCTGGTCGCGGTGGACACCGGCGCCAAGTTCACTCTCTTCGGGCAACTGGTCATCCTCGCTTCCATCCAACTGGGCGGGATCGGGATCATGACCATGTCCTCCTTCATCCTGCTCCTCATCGGAAAACGCCCCTCCCTCCAGGCCCGGGAAACCCTGAGCGGCTATTTCCCCAGTCTGGAAAAGTTATCCTTTTCCCGCCTCCTGGTCGCGATCGTGCTCCTTACCTTCCTGGTGGAGGCGGCCGGCGCCCTCCTGCTCTTCGCCCGATGGCTGCGCTCCTACCCCTCCGCGGGCCAGACCGCTTATCAGGCGGTCTTCCACGCCATCTCCGCCTTTTGCAACGCCGGCTTCTCCTTGAACCGCGACAACCTGATCCCCTGGGCTTCGGACTTGACCACCAACGGCACGATCATGGCCCTGATCATCTTCGGCGGCCTGGGCTTCTTTGTCCTGATCGAAATCTGGAGCGCTCTGACCCCCTCGCGCCGTCCCTTTCATCTCCGCTTCAGCTTTCACACCAAGCTGGTGCTGAGCATGACCGTCCTCATCCTCATCCTGGGCACGGCCGGCTTTTACTTCCTGGAAATGGGCAACCCGCTCACCTTGAAACCCTTCGGCTTCGGCCAGCGCCTGCTCCGGTCGCTCTTCCAGGTCGTGACCGCGCGCACCGCCGGCTTCAACACCCTGCCCATCGAGAACCTCACCCACGCCTGCCTTTACCTCCTGTTGGGAGTCATGTTCGTGGGCGCCGGCCCGGGCTCCTGCGCCGGAGGAGTCAAGGTCACCACCGCCGGCGTGCTCCTGATCGTGGTCCTCTCCCGGGTGCGCGGATTCAGCCGGCCCAGCCTGTTCGGCCGGTCTCTGCCCCGGGCCACCATCGAGCAGGCTCTCACCCTGATAGTCCTGGCCGCGGTCTTCCTCGCGTTGTTTATTTTATTGATCCTGATTGCCGAGGAAGGCCATCATCCGGTGGCTTTGCAGCGCGGCAGCTACTTCATGGAACTGACCTTCGAGACGGTTTCCGCTTTCGGCACCGTCGGCTTGAGCACCGGATTGACCCCCGATTTGAGTCGCGCCGGGATGCTGCTGATTTCGGCCATGATGTTCATCGGCCGGCTGGGTCCCTTGACCCTGGCCTACGCTTTGGAGCGTCATCGCCGCAAACTCGCTTACCATTATCCGGAAGAAAGCGTATTGATTGGATAGGAGCCAGCCATGCCTCAGATCGCCGTGATCGGACTTTCCAGTTTCGGGTTTTACCTGGCCAAGAAGCTCTCCAGCCTGGGCACCCAGGTCTTGGCCATTGACCAGAAGGACACCCGGGTGGAGGACATCAAGGAGTATGTGGACAAGGCGGTGATCGCCGACGCCACCGACAAGGACGTGCTGTCCTCCCTGGGGCTGACCCAGATGGACGCGGTCGTGCTCAGCCTGGGCGAGAGCTTCGCCTCCTCCATCCTGGCCGCCATGCACCTCAAGGAACTGGGGGTGAAAAAGGTGGTGGCCAAGGCCCTGACCGAAGACCATGCCAAGATCCTGGAAAAGATCGGGGTGGACCGGATCATCTTCCCGGAAAAGGACATGGGCGAGCGGGTGGCCATGAGCCTCCAGGGCACCAATGTGGCCGATTACGTGCCCCTGGGCAAGGACCTGAGCGTGATGGAGCTGATGCCCCTCAAAGAGATGGTGGGCAAGACCCTGGGGGAGTTGAACTTCCGCAAGCGCTACAACTGCCAGATCATCGCCATCAAGGACAAGATCCCGGAAGAAGTGACCTTCATTCCCGAAGCCGAGACCCGGATCAAGCAGAGCCAGCTCTTGATCGTGGTCGGCAACAACAAGAACCTGGAGCGTTTGAAGTGAAGGTTGCCGAAGGCATCCACCTGGTCGGCTCCGCGGACCTCTCCGACCCCAAGGACTGCTGCGTTTACCTGGTGGACTGCAAATCCGAGCTGGCCCTGATTGACGCCGGCGCCGGCGACGGCTTCGCGCGGATCGTGGACCACATCGAAAAGGCCGGGTGCGACCCAGAGAAGCTCACCACCCTGATCCTCACTCACTGCCACATTGACCATTGCGCCGGCATCCCCGATTTCGTCCGCCGCTTCGGGGTCAAGGTGACGGCCCACCAGGCCGCGGCCGAGATCCTGGCCAGCCGCGATCCGGTCCGCACCGCCGCGGTGTGGTATAACTCGGAAGTCCCCGAGATCACGGTGGACCAAACCTTTTCCACTTCTGAATTGCGCCTCCAGGTCGGCGACCAGGAGATCGTCTGCCTGCATACCCCCGGCCACTCGCCCGATTCCATCTCCGCTTATCTCGACCGCGGCGGAAAACGGGTCCTCTTCGGCCAGGACATCCACGGGCCTTTCCACCCGGCCCTGGGCTCGGACGTCGCCCTGTGGCGAAAGAGCATGGACCAGTTGCTCGCGCTCTCGGCCGACATCTTGTGCGAGGGCCACTTCGGGATCTTCCAGCCGCGGGCGAAGGTGGAAGCCTACATCCGCTCCTATCTGCAACAGGTCTAACCACCATGGCCACTCTCGACTGGACCTTGATTCTTCTCTACTTCGCCTTTTCCCTGGGCATCGGTCTTTATTACTCCCGCCGGGCCGGCAAGAGCGTGGCCGATTTCTTTGTTTCCGGCCGGGCCATGCCCTGGTGGCTGGCCGGCACTTCCATGGTGGCCACCACTTTTTCCGCGGACACTCCGCTGGCCGTGACCGAGATGGTTTACCGGCACGGGGTGGCCGGCAACTGGCTGTGGTGGAACTTTGTGCTCTCCGGCATCCTTACCGTCTTCTTCTACGCCCGGCTCTGGCGCCGGGTGGGCGTGCTCACCGACATCGAGTTCACCGAGCTGCGCTACGGCGGCCGACCGGCCGCGGCGCTCCGCGGCTTCCGCGCCCTCTACCTGGGCGTGATCATCAACTCGGTGATCATGGGCTGGGTGATCTCGGCCATGGGCACCATCGTGGAATTGAGTTTGGGCATTGACCGCTGGATCGCGGTCAGCGTCTGCCTCATCATCACCGTCCTCTACTCCGGGCTCTCCGGGCTCTGGGGCGTGGTGGTCACCGACTTTTTCCAGTTCGCCATCGCCATGACCGGCTCGCTCCTGCTCGCCATCTTCGGCCTCCGCGAGGTCGGCGGCATGGCCGGACTCAAAGAGCGCCTGATCGAGCATGCCGGGTCCCCGGAAAAAGTTGACTCCTTCCTCTCCATGCTCCCCCCGGTCGGCTCCGCGGCCTGGCTGCCGCCCCTGCTCTTCTTCACCTACATCGGGATGCAGTGGTGGGCGTCCTGGTATCCGGGCGCGGAACCGGGCGGCGGGGGTTACGTGGCCCAGCGCATGTTCAGCGCCAAGGACGAGCGGCACTCGCTGCTCGCCACCCTGTGGTTCAACATCGCCCACTACGCGCTCCGGCCCTGGCCCTGGATCATCACCGCCCTGGTCGCGGTGGTGCTCTACCCGGACTTGAAAAGCCCGCGCGAAGGCTACGTCCTGATGATGACCCAGCACCTCCCTCCCGGAATGTTCGGGCTGATGCTTGCCTCCCTGGCCGCGGCCTTCATGTCCACCATCTCCACCCATATCAACTGGGGTTGTTCCTACCTGGTCAAAGACTTTTACCAGCGGTTCCTCAAACCCGATGCGCCGGAGCGCCACTACATCCGGGTCTCGCGGCTCTTTTCCGTGGTCCTGATGGTGGTGGGCGGCCTGGTCGGATACCTCATGCAGTCCCAGGTGGCCGGCTGGGAACTCTTGCTCACCATCGGCGCCGGCACCGGCCTGGTCTATATCCTGCGGTGGTTCTGGTGGCGGATCAACGCCTGGTCCGAAATCTCCGCCATGCTCGCGGCCCTGGTCGGATCGCTGGGCCTCAAGGCCCTGCAAGCCCTGGGCTGGTTGGCCCTGCCGCCCGAGACGGCCTTCGCCTATGAGCTGACAATCACCGTGGCCTTTACCACCGCGGTCTGGCTGGCGGCGACCTTCCTGACCCGGCCCGAATCCGAGGCCGTGCTGGAGAAATTCTTCCGCCGGGCGCGGCCGGCCGGACCCGGCTGGGCCCCGGTGCGCAAGCGACTGGGGGACTCTGTCCGGGTGACGGATAACCTCTTCTACTCGTTCCTGGACTGGATCGCCGGCTGCGCCTTGATCTACGCCGCCCTCTTCGGCATCGGCAAACTCGTCTTCGGCCAGACCAGCCTCGGCCTTCTCCTCCTCTGCCTCGCCCTCCTCGCCGGAGGCTTCATCTACTGGGACCTCCGCCGACGGGGTTTTCAGACCATCAGTGAATAGAAGTAGTCAGCCACCGGCGCGCCAGAGCGCTTTGGCGGCGGTGCGTAGTCGGTAGTCAAGTCAAGAAAGAAAGCATCCACCGATTTCGCAGATTACACAGATTCCTATTTCTTATCGTGAACGTGCATAAATCGGGGACACCATACTAATTTTAATGTCCGTCTTCGGGGATTGGGAGAAAATCCATCGCCTTCAGGCGAAGACTTTAGGGAGATTGGGGGTCGAGGAATTGGGGTCAACGCTTCACATGCATGAGCAGTAAGCAGTGCACGGTGCATTTTAAAAGGTTGACCGGCCGGAATGCCTGTCCCCCTCCAAGATTTAAGGCCTGGGGCCGAAGGCGGAAAGCATGGGGTGGTTGCCGCGTTGGATGGGGCGGCTGCTGCGCAGGATGGGGTGCTTGGCGTGCAGGATGGGGGGATTGGCGCACAGGATGGGGGGACGTTTGAGGAAGGTATATCGTATGTCGTATGTTGTATATCGGGAAGACAAATGATGGGAAGGATTGAGGAAAAGGGGAAAATTGGAAAAACCATGAAAAAAGTGTTAAGTGGCGCTTTCCAAAAGCTGCAACCAGGGGTCTGACAAGGCGCTTTTTGATCCTGGCTGAGCCAAAAATCCTCTTGAGGAGAAAGAAATAGAATATAGATAAACTATTGTAAATACAGATAGTTATATCAATCTTGGCGGTCCCTGGTTTTGGCTTCACCCAATTCATTTCATCTCTCTATTATATGGAGAAATGGTGCAGTTTTTGAGGAATTTTAGATTTTAGATTTTTGATTTTGGATTGATAAACCGCTGTAAATCTGAAATCCCCAATCTAAAATTAAACCAGGTTTCCCTTCGTGTCTTTTCGTGGATGATTCTTTCTTGACCTGACTACCGACTCCGGCCTACTGAATTCCCGTTCCCGGCCGGGCACAAGGCTTCCTGGCGGAGGGGCCGGATCAGGCGGAGGGTAAGATTCGCTTGACGCTTTTGAGCAAGGCGGCGGGGCCGTCGCTCTTGCAGACAAAACCTTCGACCTTCTTTTTCTCCACCAGCGCCCGCAGTTCATCCGCGGACTTGTTGGAGTAGAGCAGGATCTTGGGCCGGGGCTTCATGTGCTGGTCCAGGATTTCGATCACCGCGTCTCCGGGCAGCGCCGGCATCATCACGTCCAGCAGCACCAGGTCCGGCTGAAAGGCGCTGACCTGAACCGTGGTGCCGATGGGGTGGGTGCGGGTCATCACCTTGTAGCCGGCTTCGGTCAGGACCCGCTCCGCCAGCTTGCAGGCGTGTTCATCATCGTCGAGGATGAAGATTTTGTAGCTCATGGCTTAACCTCCTTTATTCGGCTCGAGCGTTGCTCCGCCTCCCGCCCTTGGTTTCGGTTGAATCCGTCGCTGCGAACCCAGGCTGTCTTCTGCTGACACGATTTCCCGGCAAACCTAAATCAGTTTGCCCCTTTGACCAGTATAGCATGATGGCTTCAGGATGCAAATGTGATCGCGCTCAAATCAAGGGGTCCCAGGAGATGTATTGGCCGGAGACGTCCAGCGGGTGGAAGTGCGATTTCAGGGTGGGCTCCAGCATGGCCGCGAGCTTCTCTGGCGTCCAGCCGGCGGCATCGTGGATCGAGCGCACGATCCGGGGCTGGGAGAACAGGAAGATCTCCTTGCCCCGGACGCCAAAGACCTGGGAAGTGATGTTCTGGGCCGCATCCGAGGCCAGGAAACCGGCGAGCGGGGCCACGTCGGCCGGGCTCATCTTGGCCAGTTTTTCCACCTTGGCCTTCTGCGCCGGGTCGTCGGTGGGGATGGTGGCGATGAGCCGGGTCCAGGCGAAGGGCGCGATGCAGTTGGAGGTCACGTTGTAGCGTTGCAGGTCCAGGGCGCAGGAGCGGGACAGGGCCACGATGCCCAGCTTGGCCGAGGCGTAGTTGGCCTGGCCCACGTTCCCGATCAGGCCGGCGGTGCTGGTGAAGTGGATCAGCCGGCCCGACTTCTGCTCCCGGAAATGCACGGCCGCGGCCCGACTGCAGTAGAACGAGCCATAGAGGTGGGTCTTGAGCACCCCGTCCCATTCTTCCTCGCTCATCTTGAACAGGATCCGGTCCCGCAAGATCCCGGCGTTGTTGACCAGGATGTCAATCCGCTGGAAATGATCCAGGGCGCACTGGATGATTTTTTCCGCGCCGGACCAGGTGGACACGGAATCGTAATTGGCCGCGGCTTCGCCGCCCTTCCCTTTGATCTCGGCCACCACCTGGTCCGCGATCTTCTGGTCCGCGCCGGCGCCGGCCTCGGTCCCGCCCAGGTCATTGACCACCACCTTGGCGCCCTGCCGGGCCAGGAGCAGAGCAATTTCCCGGCCGATGCCGCGGCCGGACCCGGTCACCACTGCGACCTTGCCTTGCAACATTCCCATGCGACTTCCCCTCCTTCTGACAAACAACCAATCCAGCCAGGGCAGGTCCCGGCCCGCTCCTGCTTTAATCCCCCGGCAGGGGCCGGGGCCGCCAAACATAGCCGAGCTTGAAGAGCAACAAGACCACATCCGTGTCCGCATTGAAATCCACATCCACGGCGGGGCCGGGATCCAGATCCACCACGCCCCGGGAATGTTGGGCGCTGCGGTAGGACAGGTCGGCCGAGAGCATGATCCGCTTGCGCGTCCCCAGGAAGAAATCCACGCCGGCGCCGGCCAGCACGCCGATGGCGCCGTCGGAGACGAAGACATGGTTGTCGCCGGCAGTGGAAAACACCGAGTTGTGCAAGCCCAATTCCAGGTAAGGAGTATAGTCGGATTTCTTCAAAAGGGAATACTTTCCCAGGAGCCCCAGGTAGCCGGCGCCCCACTGCGCGTTCTGGTCCCAATCTTGCGAGGCCCATCCCGCGGCCAGGCCGTAGTAAAGCCCGGCGTAGATCCGCTCCGTGAACCCGTAGCCGGCATTGATCTCCGCGGCCGGGCCGGGCTGTGGTTTGATGTCTTTGATCGCATCCCCGTTCATGACCGGGAAAGCAATCCCGGTTCCTAACCCCAGGTGAATTCCCTTGGCGGCCAGGGCCGGAGAACTCAGCAGCATCAAGACCACCATGGCTCCGATCCCCAAAAGCTTTATCTTCATCTCTGCCTCCTTTTCGTCGGTCTCCGTTCCCGGCCCTCCGGTTTGCCCATCGGAGGGCGGGCTGGCTCTTTACGGCTCCATCACCCGCGAGCGCGCCCGCACCAGACCCTGGATCTTCCGGGCCCAGGCTTCGCCTTTCTCGCCCCGGGCCAGGGCGCATTCATCCACAAACAGATACTGCAAGCGCACGTTGGATTCGTAAAGCGAGAACCCGATCCGGTAGCCCCGGCCCGCCGGGACCGCGCAACCCGAGGTCTGCACTCTGGCTCCGGCGCACTCGAACAGCATTTTACCCCGTTTCAGATGATAAGGGGAACTGACCAGGATCACTTCCGGCGCGCAAGTCTCCGGCTCCCGGCCCTGGCAAAGCAAGGCAACCGTGTCGCGGGCGTTGGTGATGGTATCAAACGCCTCGCGCTCCCGGAGGATCGCGGCCTCCGGCACACCCAGGGCCGCCGCCAGGTCCCGCATCACGTCGGCCTCGTAGTAATCGGCGTAGGTGTTGCCCCCGGTCATCACCAGCGCCGGCGCCAGACCCTGCTCATACAGCTTGACCCCCTGCGCCACCCGGCGCTTAAGCTCCGGCTTCAGGCTCCCGTCTTTTTCCACGGGCGGGCCATAGCCCAGCACCACGATCGCTTCCGCCGGAAAGAGCGGTTCCTCCGGCAAGAGCAAGGGCCGGGAAATCGCCGAGGCACAGCCGCCGAGAAAGGCGGCCAGGCCGATCAGCATCCCCGCCCGGCTGCCGGGTTTGCTCATCGAACCCTTTCCGCGCCTGAATAAATATTGAGCCGCTTGCCCCGCACAAAGCCGACCAGGGTGAGCGAAAGTTTTTCCGCCAAGCCCACGGCCAGGTCGGTCGGCGCCGAGCGGGAGATCAGGATGGGGATCTCCGCCTTGGCCGCCTTGACCACGATCTCGCTGGTCAGCCGGCCGCTGGTGAGGGCGATCCGGTCGCAAAGGCTTTGCCTCTGGAGATAGGCCCGGCCGATGATCCGGTCCAAGGCGTTATGCCGGCCGATATCTTCATGGAAGGCCACCATCTCGCCCCCGGCGGTCGCCAGCGCCACCGCATGCAGACCCCCGGTCCGGCGGTAAAGCTCGCTCTTGGCCTGGAACGCCTTCATCAAGGCCCAGATCGCCGGGCGCGTGACCAGAAGCCGGCTCTGGATCGGCCGGGCATCGCGGGCGTCGGCGCCGCGGTAAAAGGCAGCCAAGGCCGCGCACCCGGACCCGACCAGGCGGGACAAAGTGCGGCTCAACTCCGGCCCCAGATCCCGGGCCAGGGTGACCTGGGCGTAGCCGCCCTGCTCATTGACTTCCACCTCGGGAACCGGGTCCCCGGGCTGAAGGATGCCCTCGGAGAGGAGAAACCCCAGGGTCAATTCCCGCAAGTCATAAGGCGAGCAGAGCAGGGTGGCCAACTCCTGGCCGTTGACCTGGATGGTAAGCGGAGCCTCCCGCACCACCAGGTCTTCCAGTTCCTCGGCCTCGTCTTCCCGCCAACGCGTGATCCGGATCGCGCGAACCTTCTCCATGGCAAGGCAAAAGCATAACAGACCCGATGCTTCCCTGCAACCCAGATTCCCGGTTAAGCCGTAGGGGCATGGCATGCCATGCCCCTACCTTCGGAAAACCGTGCGTACCGGTTTTTCACCAATTCAGAAATGCAAACCCAGTCCGAATCAGGAAAATTTTTTCTTAACCGGGAATCTGGGCCTGCAAGATTGACCAGGACGACCTTTTACGCTATCTGTAGAAGGCAGAGAACCCGGCATGAAAAGATTAGTAGCCGCATTGGCGCTGGCATGGATGCAATCCGGCTGCCTGGCCTGGTCCCTGGCGGTGGACGCCGGCCACCTGGTCAAGCTTTCCGCGGCCAAGGCGCCGGTCGAAAAAGTCTTGCAGGACCCCGGGCTCTCGGCCGAGGCGCGGCACAAGCTCGAACTCCTTGAGCAGGCCAAGCGCTATGCCCAGGACTCGCTCGGGCTGAAGGTCACCAAAAATTATTCCGCTTACGTGGATACCGGCCGGCCGGTGCTGTCCTGGACCTTGCAGGCGGCTCAGCCGCTCGAGCTGGACCACTATTACTGGAATTTCCCCCTGGTCGGCTCCATGCCTTATATGGGCTTTTTCAACAAGGAACAGGGCCTGAAAATGGAGCGCCATCTCGAAAGCAAGGGCTACGACGCGCTCTTGCGGCCGGTGCCCACCTTTGCACTCCCGCTCTTCGCCGACCCGGCAACTAACTGCATGCTGCTCGCGCCCGATGCCTACCTGGTCAACCTGGTCATCCACGAGACCTGCCACAACACCATCGCGGTCAAGAACTATTCCACCTTTAACGAGAACGTCTGCGAGTTCATCGGTAACCAGGGCGCGGTCGCCTTCGCCCAAGAAGTTTACGGCCCGGATTCCGAACTCGCGGTCTATGCCCGGGGCTTCAAGAACGACGCCGGCCGCTATACCGATTTCATCGCCGCCTTGGCCGCGAAACTGGCTGAGCTTTATGCTTCTCCCCTGACCGACGCGGAAAAACTCACCCGCAAGGCCGAGATTTTCCGGCAGGCGCGCCGGGACTACCAGCGGCTCTGCGACACCGCGATGGAGACCGACTATTTCCGGCGCTACCTGGACTTCGAGTGGCACAACGCCCTGGTCGTCTATTCCCAACTGTATTTCCAGGACCAGGCCGTTTTTGATCGGGTCTTTGCCGCACACGGCCGCGACCTGGCCGCGACGATCGCCTTTTTAAAAGGATTGGAGCAGGTCCAGGAAGAGCCCCTGCGTTTCCTCCAACAATGGCTGGAGAGGAGGAATGAACCATGATCGCGGAATTGAGCATGGTGCCCGTGGGCAAAGGCGAGAGCCTTTCCGGGTTTGTGGCCAAGGTCCCGGCCATCGTGGAGAAGAGCGGCCTGGATTGCCAGTTGACCGCCATGGGCGCCCTGGTCGAGGGAAATGCTGACAAGGTCCGGGCCTTGCTGGAACGCTGCCCTCAGGCGTCCCGCCGGGAATCCCGCCGGGTCCTCACCTTCATCCGGATTGACGACCGCCGCGGCGCCAAGAAACGTCTGGTCGGCAAAGTCCGCGCGCTGGAGAAAAAAATGGGACGAAAGGTCCGCTCGGCTGCGTGACTGCTCCTCCCTCACCGGCCCGGCTCCTGGCCGCGGTCCTGATCGTCTCCGCGGCCATGCTCTTGGTGGAGCTGGTCTTTCCCGCCGTGCTCCTCTTTCTGCCCGAGCGCCGGGGCGTCACCACCATCATCGCCGTGGCCATGCTCGGCCTGGGATGGGGCGGGTTAATCTCCTATCTGGTCTCCCGCGGCCCAGGCGTCCGCGCGTGGATGGACGCCTCTCTCCTGGCCTTCGGCCTCTCCATTCCCCTGGCCTTTTTCGCGGCCGTGGCCTTGCCCTGGCGGCCGGCCTTGATCCTGGCCCTGGCTCTTCCCTTTGCCGCGGCATCCGCCTTCCTCAGCCAGGCCTTTGTCCTCGCTCGGTCCGGCCGGGTCTACTTCGCCAACCTGCTCGGCTCCGGGCTCGGCGCGCTCTCGGTCTTCTGGCTGCTGCCGCGCCTGGGCGAAGAAAACTGCCTGCTCCTGGCCACGGCCCTGGCCGGGCTGGGCGCCGCGCTGGGCGCGAACCCCCTCAGCCGGGCCCGAAAAGGCGGCGCGCTCCTGGCCCTGGCCGCGATCGGCCTGGTCCTAGTCAACTTCCAGACCGACGCGATAAACCTCGTCCGCCTGCTCCCTGCCTCCCGGGTGCCGCCGGCGCGGCAGGACGACGCGCTCAGTTATGGATTTCGCATCCTGAAAGAACCCGGCACCCGGCTCCTGGCCTCGGCGCGTTCCCTGGTGGCGCGGGTGGATGCGGTCTGGGCGCCGGATTATGACATCGCCCGCCGCTTCTTCCCGAGCGGCCTCGAGGACATCCAAAACCCGGAGGCGCGGCGCGAGTATGCCGAGGCGCTCGGCGGCCCGGTCAAGCTCTACTTCCTGGACCAGCTCTGGTCGCAGGCGGCGCCCGCGGCCAAGCTGTTTGCCCGGATGCCGCCTTACCCGATCCTTTTCCATCCCGCGGTCCTGATCATCGGCCCGGGCGGCGGGGTGGACATTGCCAAGGCCGCCTCGAACTCGGCCCGCCGGATCGTGGCGGTGGAAATCAATCCCGGGGTGGTCGAGCTGATGCAGGGCCCGCTCCGGGAGATGAGCGGCAACGTTTACGGCCAGGCCGAGATCGTGGTCATGGACGGCCGCACCTACGTCAAGCTCTCGCGCGAGAGCTTTGACCTCATCCACCTCGCCTTTGCCGACCTCTATGTGCCGTTCCTCCACTCCGACATCTTCCTGGAAAACTACCTCTACACCCTGGAAGCCTTTGACGACTATTTCGACCACCTCAATCAAAACGGCATCATCGCGGTGCACAAGTGGGTCAAAGGCGCGAGCTGGAACCGCGACCTCTTCCGCATCGCCAGCACGGCCCGGGCCATGCTTCAGGCCAAAAGCGTGGCCGACCCGGCCCGCCACCTGTTCATGGCCGGGGGCGAAGGCCGGCCCGACCAGTATTACGGCTACCTCCTGATCAAGAAATCCCCCTTCACCGCGGCCGAGGTCCAGGCCCTGGAAGCGACCGTGGCCCCGCCCTTCCAGGTGTTCCAGTCCCCCTTCCGCCAAATCGCGGGCAATCCCTTTTCCGAAATGATCCGCGCGCCCAACCTGGACCAATACCTGGCGGCCCAAACTTTCGATGTCAGCCCCACCACCGACGACCGGCCCTTCTTCTACCTCTTCGACCGCGGCCGCACTCTCCACCGCGCCGAGTTCCAGCTCTTCCTGGCCGTTCTGATCCCCCTGGGTTTGCTCCCGCTCCTTTTCCTCGCCGGCTCGAGCCGGCTTGCTTTCCGGCCTTCGTTCTGGGGCGGGGCTCTGTTCTTCTGCCTGATCGCGGCCGGCTACATGTTTTTACAGACGACCGCTATCCAGCGCTGGAACCTGTTTTTGGGAAGCCCCATCCTCTCCCTGGCGGTGGTGGTCACAAGCTTCCTCCTCTTCGCCAGCCTCGGCAGCCTGGTGAGCGAGCGCCTCGGCCGGGCCGGACGCGGGTTCCTCCTGCTCGTGCCCCTGGTGATCTTGGCTTACCACCTCAAGCTCGGGCCCTTTTTGGAGCGGGCGCTCGTCCCCTCTCTCAGCGCCCGGATGGCTATCACCATCGCGCTGCTCGCCCCGCTTTGCTTTGCGTTGGGGTTCCCCTTCCCGCTGGGGATGGAGTGGATGAAAGCAAGACTGGGAGATTCCGCGGCCGCCCTGATGTTCGCCATCAACGGCTTCGGCTCGGCCCTGGCGGTGGCGCTCTTCACCCGGCTGGCGCCGGTGGCCGGGCTCCATGCCCTGCACCTGGCCGCGGCAGGGCTCTACGCGCTGGCCGCGCTGGTGGGGCTGGCGTTAAGCCGGGGGAAAAGATCGGCAGACCGGCTGGGGGTCAACGTCCAATCATGCTCCTGCCGCCGAGGGACGCCACCCCGCCCAGGCTGATGATGCGCTGGTCTTTGTAAGGCTTGGCCTTCTTGGCTTCGCGGCCCTTGCGCACCAGGACCTTGAGCGAGCCATCGTGGTGGCGCTGGTAATAGGTCCAGCGCGGAGGCGGGTCGGAAACGATCACCGCCGGCGGGCTGTTCTGGGCCTGCTTGATTCGATGTGCAATCAGGTGCGAAAGCGCCCCGGTGATGGGATTGATCCCGCCGATCTCGGAGTTAAAACGCGCTTCCAGGTGCGCCGCCCGCTGTTTCACTTGCTCGGAATTGCCGTAAAGCTTGCAGGCCCGGGCATAAACCCGGATGCCGGTGGCGATGTCTTTGGCCTGCTCGGCTTGGTGGCGCATGAATTCGCTATTGTGGTTCTTAAGCTGTTGGTAGGCGTCGAGCTGGGCTTCCAGAGCCTGGAGCGCGGGCGGACCGATGCGGGTGGCTAACTGC
>Ga0315291_10004810_pt1 | contig 17082 bp, 24 predicted proteins | sample YL17G12_20_MG_FD_203070 | JGI IMG/M metagenome (GOLD analysis project Ga0315291, IMG submission 203070) | Sediment microbial communities from Yellowstone Lake, YNP, Wyoming, USA - YL17G12_20 | ecosystem: Environmental > Aquatic > Freshwater > Lake > Sediment | place: USA: Wyoming | collected...
CCGACTTCTCGACGATCTTCTCCCGCTTGATGATCTCCAGCACTTTTAGGGCTGTGGCGCAGGCAACCGGATTTCCACCATATGTGCCGCCCATGCTGCCCGCGTATATGTCCTTCATCAGCTCGTCTCTAGCGACGACTGCGCTCAGGGGCAGGCCAGAGGCGATTGCCTTAGCCATGGTGATAATATCAGGCTCGATCTTGTAGTGCTCTATACCCCACATCTTGCCCGTTCTACCGAAGCCAGTCTGAACCTCGTCAATGATCAGCTTTATGCCGTACTCATCTACGAGCTTCTTCAGCTCCTTGAAGTAGTCGAGGGGCGGGTTGATGAAACCTCCCTCACCCTGGACCGGCTCGGCGATTATCGCGCCCACCGTACTGGGCTCGACCTGGGTCTTGAAGATGCTCTTCTCTATGTGGTGGACGCAGGCGAAGCCGCAGCCGGGGTACTCGAGGTGAAAAGCACAGCGGTAGCAGTAGGCGTAGGGCGTGAAGTAGACTCCCGGCACGAAGGGACCGAAGCCCACCTTATACGGGTCCCACTTCCCTGTGAGGCTCATCGCCATCCATGTCCTGCCGTGGAAGCTGTTCTCGAAGCTGACGATGTTCGGCCTCTTGGTCGACTGCCTGATCAGCTTGATGGCGTTCTCTATCGCCTCGGAGCCGCTGTTGACCATCATCGCCCTCTTCGGAAACTTGCCCGGCGTGACTTCGACGAGAGCCTTCGCCAGTTTGATGTATGGCTCGTAGTTGACTACATGGATGCAGCCATGGATCAGTTTGCCGGCCTGCTCCGAGATGGTGTCCACGATCTCCTGTCTGCAGTGGCCGAGGCTAACGACACCTATACCCGAGGTGAAGTCGATGAGTGTATTGCCGTCGACATCTGTGACCACGGCACCTTTTGACTCGGCTATTGCTACGGGCTGTGTCAGGTAAACACCTGGCGGCACATACTTGTTCCGTTCCTCGAGGAGAGCCTTGCTCTTCGGCCCGGGGATAGATGTGACAAGATTAGGAACCTTTTTCATGTTCCATCGAAATAGCTAACCTAGTAGAATTAATAACCCTAGTGGTAGAAAATAGCCTAAAAAGGATGGAGGATTTTTATGCGACGTGCAGGACGAGGACCGCTTTTTCGGTGTGCATCCTGTTCTCGCCCTCGTCGAATACAACGCTTTGCGGTCCCTCGATGACGCTGTCCGTCATCTCCTCGCCGCGGTAACCTGGTAGGCAGTGCATGAAGATGGCGTCTGGCTTCGCTAGCTTCATAGTCTGGTCGTTTATCTGATACTTGGCGAAGGCCTTCTTCCTCTCCTCAATATCCTTGTGCCCCATGCTGTGGTATGTGTTCGCATAGACGACGTCTGCCCCCTTCAGCGCCTCTTCGAGGTCGTCTGTAACCACCATCTCCGTCTTCCTCTTCTTCGCGTTCTCCTCGGCGAAGTCGACGATCTTCTTGTTGGGCGCCCAGCCCTTCGGTACGGCAACGTAGCAGTCCATCCCCATGAGGCTGCTCACTACCATCAGCGTGTGGCAGACATTCCATGCGTCGCCGATGTAGGTAAGCTTGTTACCCGCGATCTTCCCTTTGTGCTCGCGGATCGTTAGGAGGTCCGCGAGCCCCTGGCATGGGTGGACGAGGTCTGTTAGGGCGTTGATGACGGGGTTCTTCATGTATTGTGCGTACTCCTCGACGATCTCCTGACCGTAGGTCCTTATGACGAGGGCGTCACAGTACCTGTCGAGTATACGTGCGGTGTCCTTGATCGGCTCACCGCGAGCAAGCTGCATGACGTCAGGGGTCGCGTAGAAGCTATGGGCGCCGAGGTGCGCTATCCCGGCCTGGAAGCTGAACCTCGTGCGGGTGCTGTGCTTCTCGAAGACCATGGCGATGGTCCTCCCAGCGAGGTACTCGTGAGGCTCCTTCATCATCCTCTTCCGCTTCAGGTCGGCAGCGACATCAAGCATGTAGTTGATCTCAACAGGGGAGTAGTCCATGAGGGTGAGGAAGTCCTTACCGCGGAAACGATCCTTCATGCTCATCTTGGATTCCGAGATAAGATCACTGAGAAGCCATCTTAACGTTTCTGGTTCAAAAAGGGATTAAAAAAGAGGAAGTCGGAGTCTAACCTTGGCGCGCAGTCCACTCCCGGCCCAACGTCTCCCTTGCGATCACGATCTTCTGGACATTTGACGTACCCTCGGCGCCTACGCAATAGCTGAGTAGGCCGCGGAGCCCCATCTCGAGGGGACACTCCTTCGTGTAGCCGTAGGCGCCCATCCAGAGGAGGACACGCCTGAAAGTGTCCAAGGCGTGATGGGGAGCAAGATACTTGCACATGCTCAGGTACTTCGACACCTCAAGGGCACTGAACTTACTCGTCTTATATTTGTGGTCGAGCATCCAGGCCGTCCTGTAGACGAGGCTCTTTATAGCCTCGTTGTGGGCGACCATGTCGGCGAGATCGAACTGTATCCCCTGATACTTGGCGATGGGCTGCCCGAATGCCTGCCTCTCCTTGATGTATTCCATGCCGAGCTCGATGGCCCTCTCAGCGGCTCCCACGCAGCTCGCAGAGACCAGAATCCTAGCAGCATCGAAGCCCTCCATCGTGTAGTAGAAGCCCTTGCCTGTCTCGCCGAGTTGATACTCCTCTGGGATCTGGACGTCGGTCATCTTGAAGCCGCCGGTGCTTATCGCCATCCTGCCCGTGTTGTCGAAGCGCTTGGTAATCTCGACGCCTGGGGCATTCATCGGCATGTAGACCGCCGTCATACCCCTGTGCCCCTTTGACCTGTCGTTGTATCCCGACACAAAGTAGCCGCCGCCCATCTCTAAGCTCTCCGCAGTGCCACTTATGTAGCACTTCTCGCCGTTCAACATCCAGCCCTTGTCGACATTCTTGAGGGTCGTCTTGAAGCCAGCGACGTCGGAGCCTCCACCTGGCTCAGTGACTCCTATACCGATGAAGGACTCTCCCTTCGCAGCCTTTCTGAGGCAGACGTCCCTCACTGCATCTGTTGCAAGGCGGTCGACTACGTAGCCCCAGCTCGCCTGGACGAGGTAGAAGACCGGCAGCGCCACGGAGATGTCGGCATAACCCAGCTGCTCCGCACCTATCGTCGCTGTTACCCAGTCAGCGCCAGCTCCACCGTGCTCCTCCGGGAGGGTCAGGAGCAGCATGCCCTGATCCGCTAAACCCTTGATGATGCTCTTAGGGATCTGGTGCTTAGTGTCGTTCTCCCTCACCTGCTCGAGGGTTAGGTTCTGTCCGAGCCACTCCCTTATCGCGTCCCTGAACAGTTCCTGCTCTTCAGTGAAAGAAAAATCTATCAAATACTCCACCTACATTATCCTAGATTGCTAATTCGATTTAATATTTAAGTACTTTTACGATCAGCGATCTTATTTCCGTCAAGAAATAAAATGGGTTTCTAATGCGATTGCTCGACAACACTTTATACGGAGAGGAGTCTTCAACTAACCGGTTGTAGGTAGATGAGCAAGATTCTAGTCCTCGGCATGGGGCTGATGGGGCCGACGGTCGTGAGAGACTGCGCCGGGGAACCGGAGGTCTCAAAGGTTCTAGGCTGTGATATAGACGAGGCGAAGCTCGAAACCGCGAAGAAGTATGTCGACAATCCTAAGTTTGAGACCTTCAAGGTCAGCGTGACCGACCACAACGCGCTCGTCAAGGCGTTGAAGGGCTTTGACGCCGTGGTTAATTGCACAGCAGCGAAGTTCAGCCTCTCAATCCTCAATGTGGCGATGGAGGCGAAAGTTAATCTACTGGATCTCGCTGGCGGGGGCTACCCCCACGATGGAGACATATACGAAAAGGCTAAGGAGGCGGGGATAACCGTCATCCCTGGCTGCGGTGTAGACCCAGGCCTCGTCGACATGCTAGCGGGGCAGGCGATGGAGATGATGGATGAGGTCGAGGAGGTCTACTTCGCATGTGGCAGCCTCCCCAAGGACCCCGAGCCCCCACTTGACTACAAGATAGTCTTCGGCGGCACCAAGATGCCCATCAGGCCTGGAAAAGTCCCCATGATAGCAGATGGTAAGCAGGTAATGGTCGACAGGTACGACGACGTCGAGTCGATCTTCGTCGAGGGGCTCAAGGACATGGAGGCTTTCTACGACGGCTACCCCTCCTCGTTGCTGAAGCTCTGCCTCGAGAAGGGCGTCAAGACATTCAAGGGGAAGACCGTGAGGTACGAGGGATACGTCGACAAGCTCATATTCCTCAAGGACCTCGGCGTCATCGGCGAGAAGCCGGTGAGCTTCCAGGGCGTGGAGATCGTGCCAGTGGACTTCTTCCAAGAGCTGATATATCCCTTGGTCAAATTCAACGAGTCGAGGGGAGACAGAGACATGACGATCCTCCTAGTCAGGGTCAATGGGAAGAAAGACGGCTCTGGCATCCAGATCAGCTACGATCTGGTCGACTTCTACGAAGAGGAGAAAAAGATAACCTCCATGGCGAAGACGACCGGGTACACGGCCGCCATCGTCGCTCGCATCCTAGCGAGGGGGGATATACCCCAGAGAGGTATACAGTGGCCGGTTAGAATAATCAGGGGTCAGCTCTTCGATGAACTCCTCCGGAGCCTGAAAGCCCGCGGCGTAGAGGTAACCGAAACCGTGACGACGACAAGGAAGACCTAGTATCTGAGCCATCAACTGTGGACCTGGCCTGCCTTCTTTTTCCTAGAAACATACACGTAGATGACAATAGACGCCACAGTAGTCATGTGGAAAACGCAGAACTCGAAGACGGGGTTGAGGAACATGAAATAGGCTCTCTGAATTACGAAGACAGCGACTGAAATTGTAAGGAGAACCAAGACGGTCCTCTTCCAAGACTCCTCGTCGCTTAAGTCCAACTTGATCCTTCTAGCTCACTTGAGAAGAAAAAGGGTTCTATTTCTCCTTGGGGGGTACAAGGTCGAAAAGTGCTATGTCTTGATGACTCCCATCCGGAAGGGTTCTCCTGATGGTCATCGGGAGGACCCCCTCCTTAAGCTCAGCCAACGCAATATCGATGGGATCGCTTATGCGCTGTGGCAGTTCTATTAACATGGGTGCGCCGAACGAGAGCTGAAGAGCCCTCGCCCCCGCGATCCTCGCCCTCTCGAAGCGTGTCAGCTTCGGAGGCCCAATCTGGACATTATTAGACAAACAGACCCTTCAAACCTTCATTCCAACTACATCATCGGGGGCATGCCACCCGGCATGCCTCCTGGCATCCCGCCCTCCATGCCTCCGGGGCCACCTGCCGGTGCCTTGCTCTTAGATGAGGCTATCACGTCGTCGATCTTCAGAAGCATCGTCGCCGCCTCTGTCGCTGATTTGACCATCTGTGCCTTTACTGAGGTTGGCTCGTAGACGTTGATCTCCTCCATGTCAGATACCTTGCCCTCTAAGCCGTTCAGGCCGACCCACTTCTCTCCTTGAGCGTGCCTCGATTGCATCTCGGACATGGCGTCTATGGGGTCCATGCCCGCGTTTTCGGCTAATGTGGTTGGGATGACCTCGATGGCGTCGGCGAATGCTGAGACAGCGAGTCTCTCCCTGCCGACGAGCTTCTCGGCGTAGTCCTTGAGCTTCCTCGCTATCTCTATCTCTGGGGCGCCTCCGCCTGCGACGATCTTCGGGTCCTCGACGACATCCTTGATCACAGAGAGCGCATCGTGGAGGCTCCTCTCGGCCTCATCCACGATTCTCTCAGTGCCTCCACGGATGAGGATGCTGACTGCCTTGGGGTTCTTGCAGCCCTCCACAAAAGTGAGCTTGTTGTCGCCGATCTTCTTCTCCTCGACGGTCTCGGCGTAGCCTACGTCCGTTGGTGAGAGCTCGTCTACGCTGTTCACCACCTTGGCGCCTGTAGCTTTGGCTAGCGCCTCCATGTCACTCTTCTTCAACCTACGGGCAGCCACGATGCCCTCGCGGGCTAGGAAGTGCTGGACCATGTCGTCGATGCCCTTCTGGCAGAATAGGACATTGACTCCCGCGGCCTTCACCTTCTTTACCATATCGCGGAGCATGTTCTCCTCCTGATCAAGGTAGGCCTGCATCTGCTCGGGAGACTCTATCGAGATCTTTGAATCGAACTCTGTCTTCTCGATCTCAAGCGCGGCGTCGAGCAGCCCTATCTTGGCGTTTTTGACGACCTTGGGCATGTCGCTGTGGACGACCTCTTTGTCGATGACTAGGCCCCTGATTAGGGCCGTGTCTGTGAGACTCCCGCCGGGCTTCTTCTCGATCTTGATCATGTCGAGGTCGACTTTGAAGTCTCCATTCGTCTCCTCGGCAACTTGGAGGATGGAGTCCACCGCGATGTCAGAGAGGTGGTCGCTGTACCTTGAGACTAGCTTACTCGCCATTGAGGTCATGGCGATCTTCTTCAGCACTTTCTTGTCCTTTGGTTTGACCTTGATGGAGACTTCGTCGAGGATCTTCAGCGCCTGCTCCTGAGCTTGCCTATAGCCGTCTATGATAACAGTCGGATGGATCTTCTTGTCCATGAGATCAACGGCTTTGCCCAGCAGCTCGCCGGTCAATACGACGACGCTCGTAGTGCCGTCGCCGACCTCGTCGTCCTGGGTCTTTGAGACCTCAACCATCATCTTCGCCGCAGGATGCTGAACGTCCATCTCCTTCAGCATCGTGGCGCCGTCGTTTGTGATTGTGACGTCGCCGAAGCTGTCGACCAGCATCTTGTCCATCCCCTTCGGGCCAAGGCTCGTCTTGACGGCCTCTGAGATGATACATGCGGCCATGATGTTGGAGTTCCTCGCGTCACTTCCACGGCTCCGCTCTGTTCCCTCCCTGAGAATGATGATGGGCTGGCCTGACATGTCAGGTGAACTCAAGTTGCATATACACCTCGAAGCTATTAGCCAAACCAGGCGCTGTGCATATAAATATTTTCTTTTAAAGCCATTATTTTCGATAGACGAATAAAAAACGTATTTACGGTGAAATGTGGGATGAAAAAAGCTTCTCTTGGCTTACGCGTCCTTTATTTTTCGGCCACTACCCTGTTTTTTAATGAACCAACATTTTGTATCCAAGCCTCGACCTCGTCGCCGACCTTGAGAAGTCCCTTCGGGTGTGCCGAGCCGACACCAGACGGGGTACCTGTGGCAAAGATGTCGCCGACCTCAAGTGTTATGCCGGCCGAGAGAGTGCTCACGATCTTCTTGATGCGGAAGATCATGTGTTTGGTGTTCGATTTCTGTCTCTCCTCGCCGTTCACCTTTAGCCACATGTCGAGATTCTGGGGATCTCCAACCTCGTCTGATGTGACTATGTATGGACCCATGGGCGCGAAGGTGTCGAGGCTCTTTCCCCTGTACCACTGCTGGTGCGCCCTCTGGAGGTCACGTGCAGAGACATCGTTGAAGACGGTATAGCCGGCGATGTGGTCGTAGACCTTCTCCTCTGGAATGTACTTCCCGGCCTTACCTATCACGAAGGCAAGCTCGAGTTCATAGTCGAGTTTCTCGGTCACCCTCGGGTAGACGATGTCGTCGGATGGGCCGACTACGGCGGTGGCTGGCTTAGTGAAGAATATGGGAACTGAGGGCAAGTCCCTTGGTGGTTCGTTTCTCGCCTTCGACCCCTCCTGAACGTGGTCTGCGTAGTTAAGTCCAAGGCAGACTATGTTCTTCCTCGGCCGGGGGATCGGGGAGACGACCTTGACCTTGCTGAGCTCATATAGAACCGACGCCTTATCAACCTCCTTCATGGCCTTCTTCGCCTCGGCGAAGCCTTTAGCGCCGAGGTCTAGGAAAGAGAGCATGTCGAGACAAGGCGTCTCCTGCGCGTTGAAGGAGCCTCCTAGGTGCTCCTCGAAGGCAGCGTTGAGGTCGAGGACCTGATCCTTAACCAAGACCCCCAAGCCGCACTCCCTGCCTTTTTTAAAAGTCAGAAGCTTCATACCAATCTCTATCATGAGACGTAATGAATATAACTGTATCTATCTTTAGAAAAGGATTATGATAGTCAAAACCACCGCTGAGGGTTGGTTATCATTATAATATTAGACATGATGGAGTATCTCCGCCTATGTTATAGAGTAATGGGTTCTCCTGGGATTTGTTATTTGTGTCTGGGCTTGAAGATCTCGATAAATGGACCATATCTGGTTGTGGTTCTCCTGCTTCTGAGGCCTAAAGTACCTAGGAAGGCCGAGGCCTTCTCGAGGGAGGTATCCATGAAGGCCTCGGCGTCGATGAGGATCCTGAAGCCCTCGGCCTCGGGGTCCCAGAGGTGGGGAGGTTCGATGAAGCAGCCTAGGCCTGGAGCTAGGTTCTTGAGGCCGCACTCTGAGGCGAGCAACTCAACTAAGCGGAAGACGTCACGCTTCTCCAGGAGATCCACGCCTCGAGGCCTAGGTCAGCAGTTCATAAGGTTCACTCATCTCTTTAGAGGAGCCCAGGATGAAAATAGACCATAAAGAGAGGGGTATTTTTACTCCACCCCCTCCGAGGGGTTTCAATTGCGCACGAGGGGAATGTGGATCTTTTTGATTTCCAATAAAAAGTAATATATCGTCTATATTGACAGTATATATCGGTTATACTTATGTCAGAAAAACAAATTCAAGAGAAGATGTTATCCGAGTTAACCAGCATCAAGGAATTGCTCACACCAAAACCCGCTCCACTGCCTCCACCGCCTACCAAGAAATCGTTCTCGGAGGAGTTCATGGATTTCCTCAACAAATTTGGAGTGATCGGCCTAGCTATCGCATTCATCATAGGCGGAGCCGCTGGGAGATTGATCACAGCATTGGTCGCCGATCTGTTGATGCCTATAATTGCGGTTATCGTTCCAGGTGGAGAGTGGCGGACGACAACCTTCGTAGTTGGACCGGTGAAGTTCCTTCTAGGGGACTTCGCTGGCGCGTTGATTGACTTCATAATCATCGCGCTGGTCGTCTTTATGCTTAGTAAGCAGCTCTCTAAGACGAAGCTCAAATAGCCTGGTTACCGTTTCAGAGACCTATCTTCTATTTTTTTCGGTTAAAACGCTTGAGATTCACGCGCTCCGTCGATATGAGTTTCTCTTTGGCTCTATCGTTATAGGTAACGATTAGGTATAAAAAAATTATATTAGTATCATTATAGATAAGTTAAGGAATTCATATTTTAAATTTGTTTAACTTAACCATAAGTTATCATTAAGGTGAAAATAATGCAAATATTAGCAATGCTTTCGCTGCGCCCGACCTACGCCTCTGCGTCTTATCATTATAGATAATTATATTAATTCATATATCTGATATGTTTAACTTATAAATAACTTTGTTAAAATCATAATGTTTATATATGTTATTCAATACAGTTTATTTAATTGATTTAAAATGTCTGAAATAATAGAAGTTAAGGTCCAGTTGCCCCAGAAGGTCCACCATGCACTGACCTTTTATGTCGGGTTAACCGATGAGTGGGTCTCGAACGAACATAAGGATGAGGCGATCAGTGGCTACGTCGCCCACATCGTTGAGGGATGGCTGAAGATGGAGGCCCGGGAACCCCAGGATGCCGTCGAGTGCATCAAGAGGGAGCTCTGTCTTCTGCTCGACCTAGAGGCTGAGATCCCATGAGTGAGACCAAAATGGTCAAGATTCCGATAGAGATTAAAGTTTACAAAAAGCTGGAGAAACGGGCCAAGGACCAGGGAAAGACAATAGACCAGGTAGCTGAGGATTTATTTAGTGAATTATTTGAAACTCTTATCGATCTAAGAAACGAAGTTGAAAAAACGAAATAACCCCCTTTTTTCACCTTATTCTAAGACTGTTTATCTAGACCTTTTCCCTTCTAAGTATTCAGGAGTAAGCCATGCCTCGGAAGCCTCAAACCGATATATGGGGGAACGAGATCCCTCGCCCAGTTACTAAGCTCCCAGTAGGCTGCAGCTTCGAGCGCAGCACCCTAGAATTTGACGATGAGGGGAGGGCTACCCGCACCTTCTACGATGAGGCCGGGAATATCCTGCATGTAGTCAAGTCGTCCAGGCTCCACTACAGGATAGATATACCCGTAAGCTACAGCGAGGACCCTAAGCTTTACGCCCAGATCTATTACCGTAACTTTAGACGTTACGATGATGGGCGTAAGCCCAGGTTACCCGATATTTAGCCCGGTTTCTCAAGACCTACACACTATACACGTATACGGCTTAATTAAGAAAAGGGAACCACTCAGAAATCGAAAAAACACACACAAGAATCAGAGATTGAGCCCTCATTTAACCTTACTATACTAAGATTAAATGAGGGTGAGAGCTCCAGTGTTTTTCCTTGTTTGAGGGTTGTTTTTGATTCAAGACCATCCACTAGCTAGTAATAAAGAGAGAGACGCGTGTTTTCCGTTCGGTTTTAGAGCTTAGATACTATCTCATCTAAAATTAAGTCTTTCAACTTATGCCCTACCGTGGAGGTAGACCGACGGAATATGAAGGCTATGTTATGGTAGCTTACCCCATCCTTACGGTAGGCCCGCATAGCCTTCTCCTCCTCAGCTTCAATCCAGGGCGTTTGCTTCCCATCCCCGTCGATGAGCCACACGGCGCGGTGATAGGCCGCGTATATCTTATCCCTCCTATACTCCCTGGGGAAGATTTCAATATCATTCCACAGCATCTCGATAATCCTATCAACTGTATATTTATCTAAAGGTTTAATCGGTTTATCACTCAATCTATCTTCATCTCCTTTAACTCGCTTAGAAGCCGGGCCTTGTTTGCTTGCATCTTCTCGGTTAGATCCTCGATGCCCGTTCTCGCGTAGTGGGCCGCCATGCTTGGGTGAGACGTTGCCCAGCCTCCAGCCCAGCTAAAGAACCGGCTAAGAAGCTGCTCGTTAAAGCGGTAATAACGGTTCAGCATACTGGCCCTCTGACTCCTAAACCAGTGATCATAGATGTGTAGGCCCAGCCTCTCCCCGATGGTCCGGACCTTCTGATAGGACCTCTCGGGGCTCAGCCAGGCTCGGGCCTCTAAGCCGAATCTCTCAAGTATCCATTTCTGGATGCCCTTGCTCTCCATTCTCTCGGGGATCATCGGGCTCGGGAAAAGCCACCTATACCCGCCTGGTCCCGGCTTCGCCTCCCTGATCCTCTCCTCCAGGGTGTCGGTGAAGGGCTCCCAGAGAGGGATCGGGAACTCTTCGCGGAGCTCTATCTTCGGCTCAGTCACCCACTTGATCTTGACGAAGGCCCCGTATGGTTTTGACCATGTGTAGCCATTCGGTATGATCTCCCCGCTCTCGGGCTTGTCTAGGTACTCGATTTCTGAGGCTACCTTGTGGAATCGTTTGAGGGCCGGGAGATCCTTGCAGATTAGGAACTCGCCCTCTATGCTGAAGTTGTCGGCATGGGCCATGAGGACCTCGCTTATTCTTGATCCGGTGAGAAACGCCGTCACTTGGATCGCCTTGTCGGTTTGACATATCTCTCGCCTCTTCTCCTCTCGGTAGGAATCTGAGAGAAATGGGTGGGGCTTCAAATAATAGTTAGTCTTTAACGATTCCTCTATGATTGAATTTAATGAATCCCATCCGACGAATCCTTTAAGGTCCTGGACCTTCGCTCTTTGGTAGTGTATCCATTTTCCAGTTGAATCCTTCTCACAGGTGCGGGACTCGTATAGACTCATTTAATTCGACCTCCAAGGGTGATTAGTCGCAATCAGGATCGCCAATAAGATGAATGCCCCCAAGGTCAGAGGGCCATCTAAACCCGCTGAAATGGCTATGTCGCGGGTTAAGGCTGATAACTTAACGCAGATTCCGAGAAGCAAACCCGCGAATAGATCCTCTCCGGTTATGTCAGTCAACCCTTGGTACTTCTCCTCTTCATTACCCCCAGCCGGAACCGGAAGCCCCGCCTCCGATCCTCCTCCCGAGCCCGCTTAATCACACCGTCCCATCTCTTCAATTGTTTAACCAGGTTCTCGGTGTGAATGTTGAATAGATCCTCCATCGAGTACGAACCGCTAAAATTCATGTAGTCAGCGTCTAATAATAACACGTTCAAAGCTCCGCATCGGGGGCAATTAAGCGCGCCCCCAGAGGAGACGGTCCCGCATGAGCACCTGAACGAGCTGGGAAACTTGTGATACGGGAGCCGCTTTTTTACCCAGCGTTTGACGTCGTAAGCTATGCTCTGAGGCGTCAAATTAAGATCTATTTTAATCCTCAAGACTCCTCAGCCTCCTCGAGAAGTTTCTGAGCCAAGTCCGAGAGTTTATACTTGGATTGTCGTTTGTCCTGTATGGTGATTAACCCCTTTTGCATGAGGAGCTTGATCGTGGTGCGGTGGACCTTGAGGCCCCTAGATATCTGGATTAACTCAGATCGGTAGAACAGCACCATGTTACGGTCGGATTCATCCTCTAAGTCAAGCATGGCTCGGCGTCTCCTCGAATCGCTCCATGATCTCAGCCTCAGTAGGCTCTTCACTAAATGGTCCATTTCCCTCGATCCAGCTCTTCATACATTCCCACGTCAAGGGCTCAGGGTAGGTGGGACGGCCCACCTGGTAGGTCTTGAAGCGGAAAAGGACCATAAACAGGATCTCAGCTAGATCGAAGTTTATCCGCGCCTCAACGAGTTCAGAGAGCCTATCCCCGACTAGAGCCATGACGGGGGCGACCTCATCAGAGTTTAAGCGATACCTACGATCCCCATAATGGACCATTATTGACCTGCCTCCTCGCTGTCGACGCCGACGGGGCCGGGGTCCCTTCTCCTTGGGCATGAGGGAGGGCACCCACCTAATTTCTGAATAGTCGCGCATCGGAAGGGGCTATAACCCCGACGGATTACGTGATCCACCTGATAGGCCGTTTTACGTTCATCGTAGCCATCCATGTTCGAGAAGGCTTGAATGATCTGGTCCCGCCCCCAGCCCTTCGCATTGAGCTCAGCGACGGCTGCCACCTTCATGTTTTGAGTCGGGCCGTGAACGCTCCTAGCCTTCAGAACCTCAGTGATACAGAGGCGAATATCCTTACTCCATTTATGGGGCCGCTGCCTGGGCTTAGGCTTCGATAGGTTCCTGATAGCTAATTCAACAATTTTTGAGTTTAATCCGCGTCGGCGAAGTTCCTCAGTGAATCCAGGTTCAAGTTTGTAGGGTTCAAGGTCGTTGGTGACGGGTACACATAACTCCCCTGTCTTCTGGTGCTTTGAGTAAGGAACCCGGCTAAGGCGCTTAATCTCTCCATAAACCTGGGAGTCGAATGTTCGTTTAGAGGAGCCCTCTAGGATCATATGCATGGTCTCGGTGTAAACGGCTTTCAGGTGTTTCTGGGTGTTGGCGTGGTAGGGCTCTTGAAGCCAAATATAAACATGGTAACCCTTCCTGCCGCTGAACAGGATTAGGGGAGATATATCATAGAATTTAACCAAGCTCTCGGAGAATGAAAGGGCATCCTCCCATGCTTTATGAACCGAGTTAGGGTCGTCGAAGTCGAAGAACAACTTTTCAAGATAAGCGACCTCGTTGTTCGGCGTGTAGGGTTGAACGCTTAGGAATACCCCTGGGGTGCCTATCTCAATCTCCCGAGAGACCTCGTAAGGGTAGCGGCAGGGTGTAGACCGGCGGGGCACCTCATCGAGCTTAGGATTATAGAATCCGATGCTCCTCGGCTGCCCAGCCATCCACTCGGCGACGAAGGTTTCAAGGCTCATATGATACACCTCCAGCCGTCGATACCGACGCTGAAGACTCGTCCATCGCGTTCAGCTAATTTTAGCAGCTTATCAAGTTCTTCCGGGCTCCAACCGTATTCCTTAGATTGATTCCATATCTTTGACTTGGGCGCGGCCTCCCCTGACTTGTCACATATATCCCGAATACCCCGGGTTATGCGATCTAAGTTTTCGGCTAGTTTAGTTTTCGCGTCAGGGCCGTCGACCCTGTCAAGGGCTATCCCTACTATGATGTAGGTAGAATCCTTCCCATCCTCGACGACGTAGCCATCCCCGTATTGCCCTCTCGCCGAATCCATAGTATAGAACGCCCTTGACAGGCCCGACAGGGGTGACGCAAGTGGGTTGTATCTAATACCTCTGAAGGCCGATGGCCGTTCCTTACCGATCTGTGGGCGGAAGTCGGAGACGGCGACCTTACTAGGGAGGTTCTTGAAGAATGTGTCTGGTGTGACGCAGGGGATCTCCTTCGCTCTGCAGTACGCGGCGAACGTGGCGTATAGTAACTTCTTAGCGATGAAGGCCTCCGAGTCCGTCTCGATGTAGTCTATGACGAACGCCGCTATTGGAGATGACTTGCGGACGTAGTCGTCCCTGATCTCGTCGGTCGTCTTCATATAGCTAAAGTGGCCTCGATCTAGGAGCTGCTTCAGTCCGCTCAGCGCTAGGTTCAGCAGTCCCGAGAGCTCCTCATCTGTGGTCAGCTTGTCGATGATGTGCTGGTCGTCGTTGTCTCCAGTGAAGACGTTGGGGAAGTTGAGGATTATCCATCGGCGGAAGAAGGCGTCGGTGTCGTCGTATGCCTCTGGGACCTTGTTCGTGGAGAAGAGGAGCTTCGCGTAGTTGACGAAGTGGAAGGGGTGCTGGTGCTTCCTCTCGGCGGCGATGAAGTCTCTGCCCGTCAGCATCTTGAACGTACCGGTATGATAGAGGGCCTCATCGGGGAGGTCAGCGTAGATGTTCGCCAGCTTGGTGTGCAGGTCAGCTTTAGCGAACCGGCGCTCCTCTAAGTCTCGGAGGCTCCGTCCACTAACATTGTCGGCTCCAAGAAACATCTTGACGAGGTTCAGCCAGGTAGACTTTCCATTCGCGCCGCCGCCGACCGTCATGAACGCTTTGGCGATGAAGTAGTCGCGGTAGAGGCAGTAGCCGACTGCTTCCTCCATGACGGCTACGTCCTCCTCGCTTCCGGCGATCTCCCTGAAGAACTTTTTGATCTTCGGGCAATCAGATTCAGGGTTGAAGTCGACGGGTATCTTGTTAAAGAACAGGTACTCTGCATTGTTCGGCTCCAACATCATCGTCTTGATGTTCAGGACCCCATTCCTCAGGGGTATCAGATGGGGCTCCTCCTCGCGCCTCTTGATGAAAGTCGATGCCCTGATGTAGTCCAGGACCTCCTCGAAACGGCTTCTGCGATACTCATCCTGCAGCTTGGCCTTGCACTTTATCTTGATGAAGACTTCGCCCCAGGCCTGATAGAAGCCGTCGTCGTAGACGTAGACCTCTCGGCTGTCCCTCATCGTGACGAAGTGGCTCTCCGACATGATGTCTTCCGCTAGGAGCTTAGGAACAAACTTTCCGTTGATGTCGAAGTATAATGAGCCGCTGCTGTCTGAGGTGATCTGCGATGTCTGGGCTGAGTCTCTTCCGCACTTCGCGCATATGTCGGCTTCCAAGATAGCCCCGCATCCGGGGCAGAGCTTAGGCTCACTCATCTCAGGCGGCCTCCATGAACCATGTAACGAAGGCGTGGAAGTCGCCTTCTTGGCTGGGTTTGATTGAGCTGAGGATCACGCTGCGCCCGAATGTGTTACCTATTAAATCAAGTATACGCTGAAGTTGCTCGGGATCGGTAGCGAAAATCTTACCGTGGGCTGTCTGTTTGCGTGACATGGCTTTCCTCCCATCGGGCGCGTATTTTGAAGACTAATTCTATGCGCGCGACTTTCTCGGGAAGCTGAGTGACTCTCATCGCCTAGCCTCCTTGAAGATTCTATCAATAATTTCGCTTGCTTGTCCTCGGGTTAGACCCTCGACGGCGTATTGTTTCTCTTTCAAAATTTTAATCTGTTTTTCAGTGGGCTCTAGCTTGCGCCATTCTACTGAATCACTAACCCCATCCTCAACGGCCTTTCGACTCTGCTTAATTCTCTCAGCCCAGGCGAGGATAAAGTCCTCCTCCTGTTTGGTGGGGTCCATTCAAGTCGCCTATTGAAGGCTGATGTTTAGGATAGCATGAAAATCGCCTTGGCTAGTCGAGTAAATTGGAGAATTGGAAGCTGAGGGGAATACGCTTCTTATCTTGTTTATTACCAACTGGACGCCTTGACCCGTTTCGGCGTAGATACAAATCCGGGCTTCATTTATTCGGCGTCGGTACATTTACAGTTACCCCCATTAGTAGATCAACCTCAGACCGAAGAGCCGAATCCCTAGTACTAGATTCATGAAAATGATTGAGCCGATGATTAGTACAATTGCAGCAACATAGCGACGGAAGTTCGCTGGAACCCATTTTCCGAATGAGAAAATTATGCTGGCGAATGTGGTTATGTACAGGAAACCTGCCTCGGTTGTGAGAGATGCGAAGCCACCCGTCTGAAACATAACCCAGAGCAGGGCGGTCATAGCGAAGAGGCTGCCAATTCCCATATACATTTGATCTCTATCCACGATTGAACGCCTCCCGGGGTTTTCTCAATCCATATTGAATTTCAAGCCGTTCGACAAGCTCCCAAAAAGCGGGGTTTTCAGACAATCTTTTAGAGGATGGAGCCTCCCTGAGTATTTGAGGTTGGGCGTTCTTAGGGTGGGCCTCAGAACTCAACCCTTCGCGCCCTCCTCACAAGCCTTCATTTTCTTCAAACCCAGCCTGATCAATCTTCGGCAGGTCTGACTTAGTTTCTCATCCCCCAAGATGCATCGAGCCTTTTCAACTTCAGCTCGGAGATCCGCGGGGATATACAGCCTAGTTTCGGACATTTTTAGAGCCTTAGATAAAAGATACACAAACATTAATATATAGTACAATTATGTACTATTCAGATGAAATTGAATCCACTGACGGATGACGGAAACGCCTATCAGATAATCAAATTCTTGATGGACCGACACGGTAGCGCTAGGTACTCTGATCTTCGATCCCTCACCTCAGATCCATTAAATATGAATCCTGGTACATTTCATAAAAAATTGGAAGAGCTGATGGGTAAGGGCATTATTGAAAGAAATGGCAGCGAGAAATATACAAGACCTAGAATCTATCAACTATCAAGTAAAACGCTTCAGATCATGGACCCCTGTTATTCTCATTTCCATAAAGTGTTAAAAGAATGTATGGT
>Ga0315291_10004812_pt1 | contig 17072 bp, 13 predicted proteins | sample YL17G12_20_MG_FD_203070 | JGI IMG/M metagenome (GOLD analysis project Ga0315291, IMG submission 203070) | Sediment microbial communities from Yellowstone Lake, YNP, Wyoming, USA - YL17G12_20 | ecosystem: Environmental > Aquatic > Freshwater > Lake > Sediment | place: USA: Wyoming | collected...
GGAAGAACAAGTGTTTATTGAAAGATTTTATTAATTTGGATGAGTTGGTGAAGAAAGATATAATTTTTCCTAAGGAAGAGATAAGTGAGGTAGCAAAAGCGATTGTAAATGCGTATAGGGATAAGAAGCCGGTAATAGTTATAACGGGAGCACATTTGATAAAAAATGGTATGTCACCGATTTTTTTGGATTGGATGAAAAGAGGAGTAATCAGGTTGATTGGGGCGAATGGAGCTGTTGTGATTCATGATTTTGAGTATGGAATGTTAGGTGAAACGAGTGAGGACGTTCGTGGCGTATTGGCGAGAGGTGAGTTTGGGATGGCATTTGAGACGTGTGGTTATATAAATCAGGCGATAATTGAAGGGAATAAGTTAAAGCTTGGTTATGGTGAATCAATAGGGAAATTGTATTGGGATAAAGGGTTCAGGAAGAAAGTTATAGATAATGCATTAAGAGGTGTAGAGGAGCCAGAGAGGTATATTAGACCTTATGATGGTTTTAAGTATTCGGAGGCGAGTGTTGTTGCAATGGCATATAAGCTTAAGATTCCTTTTACGGTTCACGTTACGATAGGAACGGACATAGTGGACCAGCATTATAATTTTGATGGGGAGGCAATAGGTGGGACAAGTGGGAGAGATTTTCTGATATTTACTGAAGTGATTAGTGAATTAGTGGATGGGGGCGTAATCTTGAATATAGGGAGTGCGGTGACAGGACCAGAGGTTTTATTGAAGGCAATATCGATGACAGCAAACATAGGACGAGTGCCTAATAAAATTATTTGTGCGGATTTTGATATGCGACCACTTTCTACAGATAACGAGGCGAGGGATGAGAATAAATATCATTATTATTTTCGAGATCAAAAGAGTGTGGCGACACGGATACCGAAGGTATTTAATGGGAAGGGATATTACATAGAAGGTGACCATCGTTTGACGTTGCTAAGTCTGTATCAATATTTTTTTAAGTATCTTTCAAGGTTGTGAGACGAGATTTATTTTTTTTTAGTAAAATTCGTGTCTAAAAAAAATATAGGAGGACTTATTTTTAATGAGCAAAAGAATTGATATAATAAATCAACGGATGGAAGAGACGATAAAAGTTAAGAGAGGGTTTAGCAAAGAGTTAAAAGAGAAGATTTTGAAAGTCGTTGATGCAATTGTAAAGACGCATAAGAATAAGAAGCAGGTTTTTGTTGTGGGAAATGGGGGAAGTGCAGCGGATGCCCAGCATTTAGCGGCAGAGTTAGTTGGACGATTTTTGAAAGAACGGGAGCCGATGAATGTGATAGCGTTATCAACGAATTCATCGATACTTACGGCATTAGTGAATGATTATCCACCGGAGACAGTGTTTGAGCGACAGGTGCGTGCGCATATAAAAAAGGGGGATGTTCTAATAGGAATAACGACCTCAGGTAATTCCCCGAATATCATAAAAGCGATAGAAGAAGGGAAAAAGAGAGGGGCTTTAACAATAGGTCTTACAGGTGCATCAGGAGGGAAGATGGCGAAGATATGTGACATAATATTAAATGTTCCATCGACCGCTACTCCACGAATCCAGGAATCTCATATATTCATAATACATCTGATTTGTGAATTAGTGGAAGAAGGAATTTAAGATGGAAGATGTAATATTTGAGATTTATGGTTAGAAATTGATTATTCAAAGAATAGTGACTTAACTATGAATATATTTTGGCGGAGAGGGAGGGATTCTACACGGGCATAATTTTGTATTCCATTGATATATTTGAAGTTATAAATTAACCCCTTCAATTTCAAGCAAAAAACCAATTACATTTGTTTTTATCTATTCTATTTGTTTGTATTTATTATATCTATTTTGATTTCCGATGGTCACAATTTGGTCACAACGGGATTTTTACACCTTTTCAGTTTTTTGATGTAATGAATTTTATAAATTCTCTTCATTAATAATTCAAGACATTTTTTATTCCTTTGTAGTTGAGTTACTGTTATTGAAAAATTATTATTTCAATGGTGCTTTATGAGAATTGTTAAAATTATAACAGGTTTTGTGAAAATAAAGAAGTAAAAAGTCGGAGTGCATCCATATGACTGAACATTTAAACAATTACAAGTTAAGATCACTGAAATACTTAGTTTCTTAATATGCAAGACAGAATTTGCCATATAAATTACTGATGTAATGCGAGCTTTAGCTCGCATATTTTTGCGTCATAAATGTCGCGTTACAGTTTTTTAGAGATCTCAATTTGAAATCTCTGAAAAACTACTTGAGAATTAGTTCAAAAGACATATAAGGAGGTGAATAAAAAAATAGAGGGAGAAAAGGAGTAAAGATATGTTCAAGCAAAATGATAATCAGATAGAGTTTGCAGATGGATGGTATGCGACAAAACCTTGCAACAGGACTCTGGATAAGCTCAACGAGCTTGTGAGATGGAGCGAGGTGCGAGAGAGGATAAGTAAAGTCTACAGTCCCCAAGAGTATGGTGGACGACCTGGCTTTGATCCTGTAGTAGTATTCAAACTTATTTTGCTTGAGCACTGGTATAATTTATCTGATGGACGCGTGTTAGAGGAGGCAGCGGATCGATTAAGTTTTCGACGCTTTTTAGGAATCAATGCCGGAGTCCTTTTGCCTGATGATACAACGTTAGTGAAATTTCGCAATCGATTACAACAAACCGGGATCTTGAAAGAGATATTGAATTATGTCAATGCGTGCATTCAGCAATCAGGATTCACGCTAACCTCCGGGACAATCATTGATGCGACCTTAGTGAAGGCGCACACCAGACCGAGACAGAGTGGACGCGAGAAGTACATAGAGCCGGAGGCAGACAAGACCAGATGGAATGGGAAAGCGCACTTTGGTTACAAAGTACATCTTTCTACAGATGTCGAGACGAATGTCATCAAAGAGATTGAGGTAACGCCAGCCAGTAAGGCGGAGACGGAGGTCTTTGAGAAACTCTTAGAAGGAGATGAGCCTGTAGTGTATGCAGACAAAGGATATACGAGTAAGAAAAACTCTCGATGGTTAAGCCAAAGAGGGATCAAAAACAAGATTATGAAGAAAGGCTATGCCTGTCATCCCTTAAAGGAATCAGCGAAAAAACTCAATCGAGTTATCAGCAAGATGCGAAACGCAATAGAGAGAAAGATTGGAGAGATGAAGTTATGGCATGGATTAGGGAGAATGAGATACATAGGATTAGCCAGAAGCAAGATACAATCGTTCTTAACAGCGATAGTAGTGAATCTCAAATTCTTGGTATCGAGGTGCGTCCAGGCATAAAAGAAAAATGAAAATATATGAAAAAATGAAGAAGATGAAGCTCTTCTGACAGACATCCACATAATCTCACAGCCATAAAACTGAACATCGACATGCTTCACGAAGCTCCTTTTACTTAATTCCCTCACTTCCTTATATGTCAAAGAACAAAAAAATCTAAAAGGCTAGTTTTTCAGAGATTTCAAATTGATATGAGATTACAGTTTGTTTGGTATTAAGATGATTTAATTCAAGTTCATTCTGATGTAAGTAATCGAAGGCGAAATGAAACCTTTCTTCTGAGAAAATTATATAAGTAATATCCTCGAACTAAACCTGATTGGTAGAAGAAAGAAGTAAATCCTTCGCCAGACTTAGATAGCGAGGATATGGATGATTCGAATTCGTGGCTTTTTTCATTTCCTTTTTATATAGCATAATAGTGCGCTTTCTCTCATTATTCTTAGTATTTTTTTTATAATTCATAAAAAGTCCTTCTGACATTAGTTCCAACCGCTCTATTTTCGCCTGATACTCCGTTTCACAAGTTGGCTCATTACCTAATCTCCCCATCGCATAATAATTCTACCACCTCTTTACTAATGGATAGGCTATATTATACTTACGAGAAACTATTGCAGCCGTTGAAACACCACTTAACACTTCCTCCACAACCCTCTTCTTAAACTCCTTTGTAAAACTCCTCTTGAGTCTCATCATACTCCTCTCCTTTCACCTCTCTCACCATCCTATATAACTATTTTTGTGTCCAGTTTCAAGGGTTCATTCCAATCTAAATTAAAGGCAACTTTAGAAAAAGAAAACGTTTTTATTATTTAATTGACATGTTTAGTTAGAACTTGTGTCAATCCTTTATATAAAAAGATAGACTAATGCCTCTTTTTTCAATCTATTATTAATGCTATAAAGAAATTATTTTGTATAAAAAAGCTTGACAAAGGGCTTTTAATTAGAAAAAAGTATAACATTATTAAAAACGTTTTTATATAATTTTGGGAGGATTAATTGACTTGGTATTCTATCAATGAAGCATTAAATCGTATCAAGGTGCGCGATGGTTTAATAAAATCCATTGTGAATGGTTATGATGAAGTCGTTCAATTTATATGTAGTTTAGCTATGCAAGAAAAAAAGAAGAGGAAGAGACCATGCATTTTTAGCTTTGATGGGTTCACAGGAGTGAATTGGGAAAGTATTATTAAAGATGTTAAAAAATCACTCGGTGCACAAAACATCAACGTTGAATTCATACAAATATCTTCTTGTCTAAAAGCGCCATTAGAAATTGAAAAAATGGTGAAGCATTGTCTAACCAATGATTCTTATTTTGGCTATGTATATGAAGGGAAATTGGATGATTTTTTTAGGCTTTCTAATGTTAGAGAATTAAGAAGAAAATTCATAAAATATAGAACGCAGAAAACAAGTGTTTCATTACCCGATATTATAATCTGTTATGGTGATGGTTCAGTACTACCTCTACTTAGAGACTGCTACGATAAAGTATTTTATGTAGATATAACCAGGGAGACTTTTGTTAGGCGTGTAGAGGAAGAAAACATTCTTCCAATAGGGAGTAAAAAGGGGGATATTTCGAGTCGTTTACGAGATAAGCGTTTCAATTATGTAGATCTTCAAGTTCTCAAACTACACAAGAGATATGTTCTAAAATGTATAGATTACTATATTGAGAATAATTCTTCAGAGAATTTGATTTTACTTCCTCGCCAGACATATGAGCAAATATTAGGTATTATCGCTCAGTATCCATTCCGACTCAAACCTGTGTATATGCCTGGTGTCTGGGGCGGACAAGAAATGAAGAGAATCAGAGGATTGCCTAAATCTATGATAAATTGTTCTTTTGCTTTGGAGGTCATTCCTCACTTACAGGGTATAAGGATTGCCATAGGAGATACTCAAATAGAAGTTCCTTTTTATAATTTACTTTGGGCTGAACCAGTAAAAGTTATGAGTAAAAATGGATTTAAGAAATTTAAAGGGTATTTCCCAATAACACTTAATTATGATGACACGGTTCAAGGGGGCAACTTAGCTATTCAGAACCACCCAAATGGAACTTATTTAAGGAGATGTTTTAACGAGCGGATGCGTCGTGATGAGTCATATTATGTTGTTAAGACATATCCGGGAGCAAAGACATATCACGGTTTGAAAGAAGGGACAGACTTAGATGAATTACGCAAATTAGCTATTCGAGCCGAAAAAGAAGGTATTCCTTTTGACTATGACCAGTATATAGACAGTATTAAAAGTAAAGAAGGGGATTTATTTTTAATACCTGCAGGGACTGTTCATGCTTCTGGGGCAAATCAATTAGTTTTAGAGATTGATACGGATCCGAGTAAGACCAGTGCTGAGTATACTTTCCATTTGTATGATTATCTGAGACCCAATTTAGATGGTAGTATGCGGGGGATTCACATCAAACATTATTTAAATGTCTTAAAAAGTTATCGAAAAACCAATTGGGTTACGGCTCATCTTCGGCAATCACAAAGGGTAATTAGAAAAGGGAAGGGTTGGGCTGAATATCTCATTGGGAAGCTAAGAGAGATGTATTATGAGATACATCGTTTAGAATTTACGAAGAAGATAGAGGATAATACCAGTGGGAAATTTCATATTCTGACCTTAGTAGTAGGAGAAAGTGTAATTATCAAATCTCAGAAATACCCTGAGAGACAATGTAAATTAAGTTTCACCGAGACTATTATTATTCCAGCCTGCTTAGGAAATTATATAGTGATAAACAGGGGTAAGAAACCTTGTAAAATGACAAAAGCGCTATTAAAATAGTAAATGTGAGTATCGAGATGAAAGAATGTGTAATTGCCATAGATGTTGGGGGCACATCCCTGAAGTGGACCCTGGTTAATCTTGCTGAAATAGATAATCATATTTCAAGAGAGTGTTTTCAAAAAGTTCCAATTAATTCAGAGGGAAGAGCGAAAGATATAATTATCTTTTTTACAGAGACAATAGAGAAGGCTTTGGAAAAAGCAGGTGTTCTAAATTTTAAGGCAATGGGAATAGGTATCAGTACAGCCGGACCATTTGATTTTGCTAATGGAATAAGTTTGATGAAGCATAAGTTTGAGAGCCTTTATGGATTAAATATGAAAGAGGAGCTAGCAAGACATTTAAAATTAAAGAATAGTCTGATGATTCACTTCATCCATGATGTTCATTCCTTTTTAATTGGGGAAGCAAACTATGGAGCTGCAAAAGGCTATAATCGTGTCTTAGGGATAACTCTTGGTTCTGGTTTTGGTTCAGCTTTTATGATTAATAATGAAATAGTAATAGATGGATTGGGTGTTCCCCTTAATGGAGATATATGGTGTTTACACTATGAAAATGGTATGGTGGATGACAAGATTTCTCGGCGAGGTATTCTTAATAGATATGAGGAATTGGGAGGAAGATTCAGTAAAGGTCTTGATGTAAAAGATATTTCTACTTTAGCTTTTCAAAAAGATAAGATCAGTCTACAAGTATTTGAAGAATTAGGTAAGACTTTAGGTGCCGTATTGAAGCCTATTGCCTTGGAGTTTAAAGCTGATTGTTTAGTATTTGGTGGTCAGATTTCAAAAAGTTTTTCTCTTTTTTCAGGGTCTTTAAGAAAGGCATTATCATCAGTTTCTTCAATCAAAAGAATTGATGTGGCTACATATATTGATTTAGCTCCGCTTTATGGTGTGGTGAAAAGATTCTTTTCAACATAAAAGAAAGTCAAATTAATTTAGGAAGGATAATACTATGACGAAAAAAGGCAAGCTAACAAAACTTGTTGGAAAAAACAAAATTGAGGTGTTCGACCAGGATTTACCGGAAGTAAAAGGGGACGGGATGCTTATTGAGATAGGACTGGCAGGTATCTGCGGAACAGATATACATATTATTGAGAATGCCGATGGTCCTGATTTTAAAAATGGTCTGCCATTTACTTTGGGTCATGAGGTTACAGGGCGGATTTGTAAAATGGGTAGTAAGGCTAATGAAAGTATGTTTTGTGATGAGGTATTGAAAGAAGGGGACAAGATTGTGCTTTATGTCTTTTTACCCTGTGGAAATTGCTGGTGGGAGCGTCGGTTCGGAACCTGTCATAATCTTGTTTGTAATCAACCCCGCAATGGTTACTTTGGGAATCCACATAAATGGCCCTTTTTTGAATCTGGTTGGGGGGAATATTTATATATTCAACCGGGTAGTTGGCTTTGGAAAGTGCCTGAAGATATGCCTTTTGAGATGTCTGTTCTTACAGAACCATTTTCAATGGGCATCAGAGCTGTGCAAAAAGCGATTGCCTTACCCGCCTGGAAAAATCTTGAGACATTGAGTTTTGGTGGAACTGTGGTTGTATTGGGTTCAGGAGCGATTGGAGTTTTAACAGCGATTGCATCCAAAATTGCAGGGGCAGGGAAAGTCATCCTGATTGGCGGTCCAGAAAGGACACTTAACATTGCGAAGAAGATAGGCGCGGCTGATATATTTATTGACATAGATAAAGTTAAGCCTGCGGAACGTATAAAGAAAGTAAAAGAGATGACAGAAAAAGGTTATGGCGCTGATGTAGTTTTTGAAGCTGCTGGTGTGCCTCAGGCGTTTATCGAGGGATTGGAGATGACAAGGAAACTTGGGACATTTGTTGAGTTAGGATGTTTGATTGATGATGGGAAAACAGTTCCTCTCAATATAGCCAAACATATCGTAGCGAAGGATATAACACTTTATGGTGTTACCAATCAACCGCCTCAGGATTTTACGAAGGCATTAAAAATGATGGAAGTGATGAAGGACCGTTTTGATTTTTCAAAGATAGTTACTGAGATTTTTGATTTTGATGAAATGGAAAAGGCAATAAGTCTTGTAAAAGACCCTGTAAGAAAAGGTATCAAATCAGCATTTAAAGGGAAAGCTTATAAATAATAAGAAGGAATAGAATATAAATAGAAAAACAATAGAAGAAATAAGGAGGAAAAATCTTATGCAAGCTACCGCAAAGGCATCAGTATTAGATAAGATAGAAGGTGATTTTGTTATAAAGGAATATCCCATACCTAAACCAGCTCCAGGAACTTTAGTAATGAAGGTAGAATTAAGTGGAATTTGCGGTACGGATATACACATCTATCACGGGAAAATGCCTGGTGTTCCATATCCGATTATATTAGGACATGAAGTTGTTGGAAAAATTTCAGAATTAGGTGAAGGAATAGAGAAAGACCTATTTGGAAATCCAGTAAAGGTGGGAGATAGAATATGTCCGATAGGGGCAATGGGGTGCAATGAGTGTTATTATTGTACAGTGCTTCATTCACCTAACCGGTGTCCGCAAGAAGAAACATACGGTTTCTATGCAGACCCGGATAAGGAACCATATCTTTCTGGTGGTTATTCTGAATACCTTTATATTCGCCGAAAAAATCCACCATTTATTAAAACTGATGTAGCCCCGGAATCAGGTGTTTTGCTTGATACTCTGGCGACAGGGATTCATGCAGTGCAGAGAGCTAAAGTTCAGAATGGAGATACAGTAATGGTTCAAGGAACAGGTATAATAGGTCTTGTTACTCTAATCTCAGCAAAATTAGCCGGCGCTACAAAATTAATCGTAGTGGGCGGACCCGAAGAAAGATTAGAATATGCAAAACTCTTTGGAGCAGATGTGACCATAGACATAACAAAAGTTATTGACGCAAAAGAACGGATAAAAATGGTGAAAGATCATACGATAGGTAGATATGGAGCTGACATTGTTTTCGGTTGTACGGGGACAACTCAATCTATTAATGAAGGACTTGCTTGTACAAGAAATAGCGGTACTTATTGTGAAGTAGGAAATTTCTGTGACACAGGCACAGTTGAAATCAATATGGGATTAGAAGTCGTTCAAAGAAACATAAACATCATCGGACTATTCGCACAAACAATAGAACATTTCGCTCGAGGGCTAAAAGTTCTTGAAAAAAAGCAATTCCCTTATGAAAAACTTGTTACACACAAAATACCATTAAAAAGAATAAAAGAAGTCATCACTAACAAAACATATTTCTTAGATAACAAAGTTTCCCTTAAGATTGTAGTTACCCCCTGGCTTATTTAGCTTATGTAAAGATGCAATAAGTCATATAGGTTTTAAGGAAAAAAACTTTATCAGTAGGGAAAATGAAAGTTCTGTTCATAGGCGGTACAGGAAATATTAGCAGCTCGGTCAGCAGATTTGCGGTTTCACGAGGGGTGGATCTTTATCTCTTCAATCGCGGTCGGCGAAAAGTGGAGATCGCCGGTGCAAAGTCTATCATCGGTGATATTAACAACGAGGCAGATGCAGCCAAGGCATTGGCGGATTACCAGTGGGACGCGGTGGTCAATTGGATTGGTTTCAAGCCGGCGGACGTAGAGCGGGACATCGCCTTGTTCGCCGGCAAGACAAGGCAGTACATCTTCATCAGCTCTGCCAGTGTCTACCAAAAACCGCCGAGTCATCCGGTCATCACGGAGTCCACACCATTGTGCAATCCTTTTTGGGATTACTCTCAGAACAAAATCGCCTGTGAGGAGCGTCTAAATCAGGAGTACCAGCAGCGCGGTTTCCCGATCACCATTGTGCGGCCTGCACACACGTACGATACCGTTATTCCCTTAGCCATCGGTGGATGGAACGATTATTCAATCATTGACCGCATGAAACGTGGTGATAAAGTGATTGTGCCGGGCGATGGCACAAGTTTGTGGACGGTGATGCATTCAGAGGATTTTGCCAAAGGATTCGTTGGCTTGCTTGCTAACCAACAGGCGATTGGACATGCGTTCCACATAACCTCGGACGAAATCCTGACGTGGAATCAGATATATCAGACCGTCGCCGAGGCCTCCGGCGCAACTGTGAACATTGTCCGCATCCCGTCAGATTTCATTGCACGGTTTGATGACTTTCATCGCGGCAATCTCCTTGGCGACAAGGCGCACAGCATCATCTTCGACAACTCGAAAATAAAGCACTTCGTGCCGGATTTCGTAGCAACTATCCCATTCAATGTCGGCATTCATCGCACCCTGCAGTGGTTCGAGTCCGAACCGGGGCGAATGAAGATCAATCCTGCAAGCAACGAATTTCTTGACAGAGTCATCACCGCCTACGAAAAAGCATTGCCTTAGGTGAGAGTATGGTGGTGATCGGACAGGAAATCCAGTTTCCGAAAAGTGCGAGCATTTTGCTGAACGAAGGCTCGAAACAATAATATATCTAAGGATGGGCAGTATGAACACCACTTTGAAAATTGGCATTCTCGGTTGTGGCGATTTTCTGCGAACGCAGGCCGATGGTCTCAAGCAAAGCCGATCCATCGCTGTCAAGGCACTCTACGATCCCGACTTCACCCGTGCCGAGCGCTATGCGAGTGAAATCGGTGGTGTCTCAGTGCAAAGCGACAGTGCGATTTTCGACGATCCAGAGATCGCTATCATCTGCCTGTTCACACCGCCGGGAATCCGTCGCGAGCTAATAGAGTGCGCTGCCGAAGCCGGCAAACATATTCTCACCACCAAACCGCTCGGACCGAGCACCGCCGATTGCGCGGCGATGGTGAAAGCGGTCAGCAACAAGATTCGTGGCGGTGTGATTTATAGTCGTACTGGCAATGCCGGCGTAGAAATGTACCGCCGGATTTTCGACAGCGGCGAGATTGGCTCGCTCACTCTGTTCAAAGAGGACTGGCTGCATCACTATCCGGAGTGGAACAAGTGGGCGCTCGATCCGGAGGAGAACGGTGGTCCGTTCATGGATGCGATGATTCACAACCTGAACATTGCCCGTTACCTTATGCAAAGAAAGCCGACGAAGTGTACCTTTTTTTCCGAGAATCATTCACACCCAAGCCTGTCTTGCAACGACACCGAGTTTCTGAAGCTCGATTTCGAAGGCGGTGGTGCGGCGTATCTGTTCATCACCTGGGCGGCAGATCTCGCGGTATACAGTAAGGAAGGCAATTACCGCGAGCACATCGAGATCCGGTATATGATCACTGACAGCGGATGGCGGCTCACTGACGCCTGGGACAACGACAAGCTCGTCATCACCGCCTCACGCGATGGCAAGACGCGGCAATGGGCTACCGAGCCATTTATGGTTACTCTGTATGATGCGTTCGCCGAAGCCGTGACAACCGGCAAGCCGCTGCGTTCGGATATCCCCGATATCTGCGAGGCGTATGAGGATATCAAGTTGCTTCGCGATTCCGAAAAGCATATCGGGAAACGGATGCAGGTGGATTTATCGCTGTAAACCTAACTCCCCGGTCTCGGTGGAGCGGCGCGCATGGTACGGCATGTGAGCGGAATTGAAACTAGTCGAATAAAGAAGAGAAGCTAAATGTACAGAAAAACAACGATTTCGCTTTTTGCGCTTTTCTTGTTCCTGACAGCACAGATCTTGTGGGCGATTACTTTAACTTTGTCTCCAGTAAAGGATACCATGCTAGTAGACAGTACTACGGAGCGCGGTAACGATGAAAGAATAATTGTTGGACCTTATACATCCCTGCTTAAGTTTGACCTTGCATCTCTTCCTGCGGATGCTGAAGTCACATCGGTAAGCCTGAAAGTCTACCATCAATACCTGTCAGGAGATAGTTCTACTGAAGGATCAGTAGGACTATGGGTGATGCAGAAGGCATGGAATTTAGACGAGGACAATACGCTGGACATAGGTGAGCCGACAAGCAACAGGCAGGTATACAATACGATAAGCTGGTCAGCAGACTTTGCCCGAGGAATTCCGGATCGTGGTGATGTCATATCAGTAGACAGCATAACTAGTGCAAGTGAGTGGGGACAGTGGTCAATTCCTGCTGAGATAATAGAGGGCTGGCGAGACAATCCAGCCACTAATTATGGAGTACAGATTGACGGGTACGGCAACGACTACAGGAAGACATTCAGAAGCAAGGAGCATGTTCATATATCGGAAAGACCGGTGCTCACGGTGGACTATACTATTCCCGCACCAGTTTACAATCGCTTCGATCCGGTAATGGACACTATGTTGGTGAATGACACTACAGAGTATGGTAATGATGATCGTCTTATCACGGGGACACCTGCCACTGGTCCATACACCTTGCTATTGAAGTTTGACCTCACCAGCTTGCCGACAGGTATCACAATCACAGGGGCAACGCTTAATGCTTACCATCCAGAGTATGCCGACAATCCTCCAGGAGAGGTTCAGGTAGGCTTGTGGGTAATGCAGAAGTCGTGGACACAGGACGAGGATGGTATACTGGAGATAGGAGAATGCTGTAAGACTTATAAGCAGTACAACACAGTCTCCTGGACTGCTCCTTTTGCCAGAGGGATGTCAGACCGTGGAAGCCTAATTTCAACCGACAGCATCAGCTATGGGGCTGAGTGGGGGCAGTGGTCCATTCCTGGTTCCGTAATAGAGAGCTGGCGAGACAATCCTGCCACTAATTATGGAGTACAGCTGGACAGCATTGACGGCATCAGTAGGAGAACATTCTACAGCAAGGAGTATTCGTCCGCCGACCCTATCTTGTAGTGTATTACAACAAAGCGTTAGCTAGTGTTAAACAAAAGCTATTTCTACTGTACAATTAAAAATTTTTTGGTATTTGATGTAAGTGAGGAGGAGATAGGAGCTGCTGACATATTTATTAATATAACCAAACTCACTCCTGAAGAAGGATACAGTGCTGATATGGTTTTTGAACCCATAGGAAAAGGAATTCAACAATTAAAAATATACTTCTGAAAAACATAAGAATTTTTATGTCTTTTAAATAAATGAGATCAAACTCTTTTTTGCTTTATAAGTAGTACGTGAAAAACTATTATGCAATAAGGCTTTTTAAAAAAGGTCGCTGTCACTATTAAAAAGAAGTGTGAAAAATGAACAAGAAATGTAAACGGATACTTTTTTGCGTAGTATTATTATCTTTCTTTGTCTTAGTGTGTTATGCTACTATAGAGACGATAGTGGCAGACGATTTTGAAAAGGGGATATTCGGACAAGTCCCATCAGGATGGACAATAAATGGCAAGGAAATAACAGTAATAGAACTAAAAGAGCCAAAGAACAAAGTAATTTTTATAAATCCCCAACCGGAAAACAATGATGTCTGGATAAAGAAGATATTTGATAAAAGAGTGGGGCGATTTACATTAAAATTTTCCTATTGTCCCCTTGTTTCTCAAAAACGTTCTTTGACAGTTAGTTTGATAAAATTCGAAGGTATGGATTCCCATGGTCCTTATATCAGTTGGCGTGAGAACGGGAACATAGAATATTATGATACTGAGTGGCATTCTATTTCTTCATACAAGGAGAATGAGTGGCAAAATATTAAAATTGACATAGATACACAAAATAAATCCTTTGATTTTTACTTAAATGATTTTGAAAAACCTTTAAAATCTAAATGCTCTTTTCGAAGTAAAGTTTCAGAATTTAATAGTCTTCGATTTACTTTTTATTCTGTGGATAAAGTGCTGGGTTCAGGGTATTTAGACAATATAGAATTTTCGTGGTCAGAAGGTATTGTTGAGCGGGAAGAAATTAATCAGTCAAGGGAAAATTTAGAGGAAAAAATTTCTGAAATTCATACTGCTTACTGGTCTCCAGGCGCACATGGTGGTTATTTTCTTACTGACGAATTTGATTATCAAAAGGTTTTAGACAAAACTTTCAAGATATTCGAGCAAAATCCAGAATTTAAAATGAATTTCGAAGTTGAACCATGGACCCTTGAGCGAATGAAATATGGGGAGAAATTTCTTTGCGAGAAGTATGGTCGCGAGGAATTAACTGTTTTATACTGGAGGCTCGTTGGTGAGGGAGAATTTTCTACTGAATTTTCCAGCGATGCATCGCATTCAGGTAAATATGGCGTACATATCGTTTTTAAAGGTGGAGATTATGCTTGTGCCCGCCAATCTTTAGATCTCGAACATCTCGCTGGAAAGGAAATTGTCTTCTGCGGGTGGATTCGGCAAAGGAAAGGAAATGGATCTCACGTTTATATCGAAGCCTATGATAGTGCGGCAAAAATAATAAGAAACTCCCAGAAGCAAACAGAACCGGTTCCATCCGATGGGAACTGGCATTACGTAGAAATGAAGTGGACTGTTCCTGATAAAGCATTTGTTGTATATCCGCAGGCAAGATGCAGTGGTGAGCGGACTGATACTGACTTTGACGACCTTTCAATAAAAGATGTTGAAACTGGGAAAGAGCTTTTATTAAATGGCGATTTTGAAAAAATAGCGATGCCCACTCTTGTTGATGCAGAAAGATTGAAAAAGATAAAGGAGTTTGTCAAAAAAAATCAAATTGAAATCGTTGGCGGTGCCTATACCCAGCCATTTCTTTATGCACTGGATAATGAATCCTCCATTCGTCAATTTACATATGGAATGCAAGCAGTAGAAGATGCAGTAGGTGTTCCGGTGAAAATTTATGCAGCACAGGAAATGGGAATGGCAGGACAGTTGCCCCAGATTTTGAGCCTATTTAACTTCAATGGTGTTTTATACAGAACAAGCTGGGGTCCCGGTGGGCTGCCTCCCCGTCGAGATGTAGAAAAATGTTGGTGGGTTGGAAGGGACGGCTCTAGAATCAAAGCCGTACCTGCTTATACATTTACTGGTTGGGATGGTGGAACTGAATCAAAACCTGATTCAAATCTCATAGAATTGGCAAAAAGTTCTAGCATAGAAAATCCGCTCTTTGCAATATTTGGTGATCTTTCATTGCGCCGCTTAAGGAGACTCATCGGAAGCGATTCACAAATAAAAGGCATCTTTATGGCTGACTCTAGACCATTAAAAGTAAAAATCGCAACACTTAACAAATATTTCAAACTTATAGGGGAACCAAAACTGGAGTGGGTTGATGCCTTCTCAGGCTTTCAATGTTATTTTCCATTCGGTTTTCTCTCAGGTAAAGTACAACATGCTGATGCGAAAGCTGAAGATTGTCTGCTTCATACCGAAAGGTTCTTGGCAATCCTAGGGCTAGATAGAAAAGAAAAGATTGATGATGCCTGGAAACTGCATCTGATGGGGCAGCACCATGATCCATGGATTTGTTCTGCTGGTGGTGCTTTTGGGATATGGAAGCAGAAAACATATGAGCAGATGGCTGTAGCTGCTCAATCTGAATCGGAAGCCATCTGCAACACCCTGATGAAAGAGGCAGGGGTACGCAAAACTAACGAGGCGAAATTTTCCATAGTAAATGTAAGCGGATTCAAAAGAAAGGAGGTAGCAAAGGTATCTCTAGAATTGCCAAGAGGAACTGCCAGATGCCCCGTTGTATTTTTTGAAAATAAACCTGCTCCTGCAAAGGTTAAAATTGTTTCACGGCATGGGGATGACAGCGCAAAAGAGGTTGAAATAGAATTCCTGGCGGAAATGTCGCCCTTCTCTGCCAGGAAATGTGAAGTAAAAGAAGGCGTCTCACTCAAGTTACCTGAGGTAAAGGTAAATACATCAGGAGGAATAATCACAGCTAGTAATGGCTTGATTCATATAGAGACGGGAAAGGAAGGAACTACTGTTTCATCTCATGGTTCAAATGTGAAATTCCCCATGCGGCTGGCTGGGACCTTTCAAGAAAAAGGAAATTTAGAATGCAACCTCATACTGAGCAACTACAAACATGAGGGCGCAACAGTCGTGATGTATGGTGAAGGAGAGATCGGGGGAATGCCTTTCAAGAATGAGATGAAAATTACACCCCAATCTCCGTTGATGCAGATGAGATTTGAGTTCGATTTCGGCAGTGGTACTGTTGTTGGCCCAATAGAGAATAGGAAGGAAAGGAAACTTTTCTGGGGTCTAGATGAGCAAAAACTAATGCTTGTAGTTTCCCTTCCATTCGCAGAGCCCAAGTTTTTTGCACACGGACCATTCGAAGTTCGCCCTGTTGAGCAAGGATGGCCTGTTGTACGCTATGCTATCGCAGAAGGAGATAATTGCGGGATTGCCGTCTTCACCGATAGAGTCACAGTTGCTGTTTTTCAGCAGAATCCGGCATCAATGGAAACTGTAATTGCACATGGTGGCATTGTCATTTATGGATCTTCCGGTGGCAGACAAATCCAGCCGTTGGTTGGAAAGCAGAAATGGGATTTTACTCTGATGCCATTTCAGGGCAGATGGGAAAAAGCACAGATACCAAAATGGTCAGAGATTTCCTCTCAACCAATAATTGCACTTTCAGGAGCAACGAAGGAAATTGGTTCAATAGTTTCTCTTAATCCTGAGGATGAAGTGATTGTGACAGCACTGCAAAGAAATGATAAGGGATTGGGTATTCGCCTGTGGAGACCTTACAGTGGAGAGGCAAGCATCAATATAAAAGTGAATGGTGCAAAGTCAATTTCTTTTGCAAATCCATATTGGGAACCTGTTAAACTTATTACAAATGGTAGTGAGGGAAATCTCAAAATTCATAAAGAGCAAATTATAACATTATATGCTGAAATAAATTAGTTTGTGGGGGTAGTACTGTATATTTATAGAGCTGTATCGTTTTTAGGTGGAAACATATTATGCGGTTTAATGATGAAAGAATAGTTTTAGAGATATAACCTAAGTGAATGGAGATTAAAATGAGTAAGAAATTTAAGTGGGTAGTTTTTTGCGTAGTATTATTATCTTTCTTTGTCTTAGTGTGTTATGCTACTATAGAGACGATAGTGGCAGACGATTTTGAAAAGGGG
>Ga0315291_10004813_pt1 | contig 17070 bp, 13 predicted proteins | sample YL17G12_20_MG_FD_203070 | JGI IMG/M metagenome (GOLD analysis project Ga0315291, IMG submission 203070) | Sediment microbial communities from Yellowstone Lake, YNP, Wyoming, USA - YL17G12_20 | ecosystem: Environmental > Aquatic > Freshwater > Lake > Sediment | place: USA: Wyoming | collected...
TGGGCGCTGCTCCTTTTTTATTTTCCTGGAGACAGAGACGATGTCCTTTGAAGCTGTCCCGAACCCGGCGATGTCGGCTCGAGGTGGCGCCGGGATTCAGGCGGCGCAGCTTGTTGTCGACCGTGGGGCAAAGGCCGCATTGAGCGGCAACGTGGGCCCGAACGCCTCTGACGTGTTGCGCGCCGCCCACGTTCCCATCTACCTGATCGGTGAGGGCACCGTCCGGCAGCTAGTGGAAGAGTACAAGGCGGGGCGACTGGAGCCTGCTAGCGCTGCCAAGGCGTAGACTGACCTCAGCCCGGGCAGGCCAAGACAGGGTTTATAGCAAAGCTGTAGTCCTGGGAGTCAGGACCCTGCCCGGACTCTGGGCTTTGCAGGAGGTAATGTCTTTGCTGTACGTGGATGGTGAGCGTTGCACAGGCTGCGGAGCATGTCTGGAGGCCTGCCCGGTTGCCGCCATACAACTGGTGGATGGGACAGCAGCCATCAACCAGGAGTTGTGTACCAAGTGCCGCGCCTGCGTCGCAGTTTGCTCTCAGGCTGCAATTCGGCCGGCGGCAGAACTCCTGCCCGTGGCTGCGGGCGAGATCGTCGCTCCGCAGGATCGAGTCGTGCCGCAACCTCCGGCCACGCTAGTCATGCACCCGCTGAGCAGGCCGTGGCTTTCGTATCTGGGCGCGGCCCTGGCCTGGGCGGCCCAGGAAATCGTGCCCAGGGTAAGCGTTTACCTGCTGGAGGCCTGGGACCGCCGGCAGACGACGTCGCTCGGGCAACCAGTAGCGCGTGCCCCATGCTCGCGCAACGCCAAGGCCAATAGGTGTAGGCAGCGCCAGCAGCGTGGCCACTGAGCACCAGGTGACGCCGCACTGGCCACGCAGGGCACGCGTGGGAAGCCGTTCTGTCGCGTCATGGCCGCCGAACGCGAAGCGTAAGGTCACCTTGTTGCGACACACAAGTGCGCATAGAGTACGCGAAAGGAGGTGATAGTATGAGACGACCCAATAGACCCAGTGGCGGCCGGGCTGGCAATTCCGGGCGCATGGGCGGCCCCAAGGCCGCAGGCCCCACAGGGTACTGCGTGTGTCCAAGCTGTGGCCACAAGGTGCCACACGTCGCTGGAACGCCCTGCACGGAGCTGACCTGCCCCAAGTGCAAATCCCGGATGGTCCGAGAATGACTCTTGTGTTCCAGGAGAACCAAAAACCATGATCCTCGCTGTGGCTAGTGGCAAGGGAGGCACCGGCAAGACGACGGTTGCAGTCAACCTTGCCCTCGCCGTTTCCGAGCAGACAACAGATCACACCGGCTCGCAGGTCATTCTTCTGGACTGCGATGTGGAAGAGCCAAATGCAGCGCTGTTCTTGGAGCCGACCATCGTACGCCGCCGGGAGGTTGGCGTGCTGGTTCCCGATGTCAGGGCTGATCAATGCACCGGATGTGGTCGCTGTGCCCAGGTGTGTCAATATCACGCTGTCGCGCTAGTCAAGGGAAGGGTGCTCGTCTTCCCCGAGTTGTGCCATGGTTGCGGAAGCTGCAGCCTCTGCTGTCCAGAAGGCGCTCTGAGTGAAAAGATGCGCGTCACCGGCGCCATCGAGCGAGGCATCGTCAGCGCATCCTTTCAGTTCGCACAGGGCATCTTGAACGTCGGCGAGGCCATGGCGGTGCCGGTCATTCGCCAATTGAAGCGCTCCACCATCCCCCGAGACTCCCGCCCGCACCTGGTGATCCTGGATGCCCCTCCTGGCACCTCTTGCCCGGTCGTGGAAACCCTCAGGGGGTCAGATTTGGCGCTGCTCGTGACCGAACCGACCCCCTTTGGGCTCCACGATCTGCAGCTCGCCGTTGAGGTAGCCCGTGGAGAACTACGCCTGCCCGTGGCAGTAGTCATCAACCGCGACGGCGTCGGCGACCAAGGCGTAGAGCGCTACTGCCAGGCCAAGGGCATACCCGTGGTCATGCGCATTCCGATGGACAGGCGCATCGCCGAGGCCTACGCGGAAGGGCACCCGCTGCTAGAAGCGCTGCCCGAGTACAGGCAACGTTTCCTCGACCTGTACCAGCGCGTGCAGGAGGTGGCCAAACAATGAAGCAACTCGTGATCCTCAGCGGCAAGGGCGGTACGGGCAAGACGACTGTGGCGGCGGCCTGGGCTCACCTGGCTTCGCAGGAGGCGCCCATCGTGATAGCCGATGCGGACGTGGATGCGGCCAATCTGGAGCTAGTCTTGGCGCCTACGAGGCTGGAAACGCACAATTTTGTGAGCGGCAACGTCGCTGTGATCGACTCGCAGGGCTGCACCGCCTGTGGCACCTGCGTCACAGTCTGTCGCTTTGGCGCCGTGGTCGCCCGCAACGGAAGCTACGCCATCGACGGCTCCGCCTGCGAGGGCTGCGCCGCTTGCTTCTACCAGTGCCCGGTACAGGCCATACGCCTGGAGGAGCAGAGGGTCGGCCAGTGGTATCGCTCAAGAACGCGCTTTGGCCCTCTGTTCCACGCGCGCCTCTTTCCGGGAAAAGAGAATTCGGGCAAGCTGGTGACGCTGGTCAAGCAGCACGCGCGGCTGCTCGCGCTGAACACCGGCGCAAGCCTCCTGCTGGTGGATGGCCCCCCGGGCATCGGTTGCCCGGTCATCGCCACCTGCAGCGGTGCGCAGAGGGCGCTGCTCGTCACCGAGCCCACAGCCTCGGGTGTGCACGACCTGCAGCGCATCCTTGCCATTGCCGAGCGCTTGCGCGTGCCCGCCTTGGTGTTAGTCAACAAGGCGGACCTGAGCCCCGCCAAGACACAGGAGATCGAAGCCATGTGCGCCACCAGTGGAGTTGAGGTCATCGGCCACATTCCCTTTGATGAGCAGGTGACGCGATCGATGGTGTGTGGACAGCCCGTGACCGCCCAGGCCGATAGCCCAGCAAGCGTAGGATTGCAGCGGGCCTGGGAGCGGGCGAGAGCGCTGTGCTCGGTCTAGGCAAGCCTGCTGCATGAACTCGCTGGGGCGATCGCCCGCACCCAGGGCCGTGATGATGGTCACCGTGCGCTGGCCTCGCAGGTCGCCCAGCCGGCGCATGTAATGCTGCATGGTGGGCGCCGGGCTGCGGGATCGCTCGACAAGCTTCTCGAGTCAGAGTCTCTGTGAGGTCAATCCGACCGATAGCTTCTTTCAGACGGCGGGCGACTGTTCGAGCTGCTCGAAGAAGCGGGCCATGCGGGCCTCGACCTCACTGGCGCTGCGGAGCTGCAGCACCTCCTGGGCCACGGCCTGCGCCTGGCCATAGTCGAGCTGGCGGATCCATTGTTTGGCCAGTGGCACCGCTTGCGGGGTCATGCTAAACTCGTCCAGCCCCAGGCCCAACAGGATGGGGATGGCGTTGCGCTGGCCTGCCATCTCGCCACACACGCCCACCCACTTGCCGGCGGCGTGGCCGGACTGGATCACCTGATGGATCAGGCTCAGCACGGCGGGGTCCAACGGGTTGAAGAGATAACTGAGACGCTTGTTGCCGCGGTCGACGGCCAGCGTGTACTGCGTCAGGTCGTTCGAGCCGATGCTGAAGAAATCCACGTCCCGCGCCAGGACCGCCGAGACGACCGCCGCGGATGGGGTCTCGACCATGATGCCCACTTCTACGCGTTCGGCGTGCGCTACCCCGGCGTCTGTCAGGGCCTTGTGCGCCTGGTCGAGCGCCGCGCGGGCGCGCACGATTTCGTCGCGCGTGGCCACCATGGGGAACATCAACTTGACATTGTGGCCCTGGGCGGCGCGCAGGATGGCGCGCAGTTGCGGCTGGAAGATGTCAGGCCGTGAGAGGCACAGCCGGATGGCCCGCACACCCAGGAAGGGGTTGAGCTCCGATCCAACGTCGAGGTAGGGCAGTTGTTTGTCGCCGCCCACGTCCAGCGTGCGTACGATGAGAGGGCGCTGGTCGAGGGTCTCGGCGATGGACCGGTAGGCCACAAACTGCTCTTCCTCGTTGGGCAGGCTGGTGCGGCCCAGATAGAGGAACTCGGTGCGCAATAGGCCGACGCCCTCCGCGCCGTAGCGCAATGCCTCGTGCGCAGATTCCGCATCTCCGATGTTGGCGGCCACCTCCACGCGACGCCCGTCGCGGGTCACGGCCGGCTCCGACGCGTGCTCGAGCGCAGCCGCTTGCACGGCGACCAGACGCCGCTGGCGCGCGGCGTAGGTGCGCACCATCTCGGCCGAAGGGCTCACCTCGATCCAGCCGGTGCTGCCGTCCATGGCCAGCACGGTCCCGGATGGCACGGCCAGAATCTCCTCGCCCAGGCCCACCACGGCGGGAATGCCCAACATGCGCGCCAGAATCGCCGTGTGCGACGTGGCGCCTCCCAGCGCTGTGGCCAGGCCGCGCACGAGCGCACGATCCAACAAGGCCGTTTCGGACGGCACCAGGTCCTCAGCGACCACAATCGCCGGGCCCGGAAGAGCACCGAGGCTGGACTCGCCCTGGCTCATCAAGATGCCCAACACGCGATTGGCCACGTCGCGCACGTCGCCGGCACGCGCACGCATCAGCTCGTCGTCCAGGCCCTCGAAATGGCGTACCCAGCGCTCCAGGACGTCGCTGATGGCGGCCTCGGCATTGGAGTGGTTGTCGGCGATGTTGGCCTTGATGGTCTGGATCAGCCCCGCATCCTGCAGCATCATGCGATGGAACTCAAAAATGCGCCCGGTCTGCTCGTCGGCACTGGCCGACACGCTGCGCTGCATCTGGTCGAGTTGCTCCAGGGCCTGCGCCAGAGCTTGCTCTAAGCGGGCCACTTCCGCCTGTGTGTCTTCCACCCGACGGCGCGTAACCTGCAGTACCGGTCGCCGGTAGGTAAAAGCGGGCGCAACGACGTAGCCTTCGGACACGCCGATACCCTGCACGTGGGGCGGAGGAGGGCCTGCGGGCTGACGCAATTCCCCAGCCGCCTGGGGCGTGGCCACAGTCGCTGAGACGCGCGTGGGCGGAAGGGCGGCCAAGGCCTTGGTCGGCTCCATCTCGCCAAAACCGGCCTCGACCAGCGTCCTCAGCGCAGCAATCGCCTCGTCGGCATCCGGCCCCTGGGCCACGATGCGCACGATTTCGCCCTGGCGCGCCGTACCCTGGCTGGCGACTGCCATCATGCTCTTGGCGTCCACCGCCTGGCGTTTCTGCGTGACGTTCTGCAGCGTGATGCGCGCGGCAAAGCGCGAGGCCGTCTGCACAAAGGTGGCCGCCGGGCGGGCATGCAGTCCGATCGGGTTGGGCACAGGCAGCTCGACGCTGCGCGTGGGGCCCGCCGGCGGCGGGGCAGCCTCTTTTGCCACGCTGGGTGGCGCCTCCTGAGGGATCTTGGGAAAGTCGAGGGCTTTCTCCGCAGCGCGCTGCACCTGGTCCAGGTTGTCGCCCTGCGAGGCGGCCACTGCGGCGGCGATGGCCCCTTCCACAAGCGGCGCATTGGTCAGGCGGATGCGGGCCTGCTGTTCTGGTGGGAGCATTTCCAGTAGCATCTGGGTCGTCATCACTGCGCTGCCCAAATCCATCAGGACCAGGACGCCGTCGTCGCTGTAGACGGCCTCCAATGCCTGCTGGATGCGCTCGAGGCTGGTGCCCAGACTGCCGTCCTCCAGGCCCCCCGCCGCGGCGATGAACCCGTGCTGACCTGCGCTCATGGCAGCTGCCATCGCGCGGACCCCGTCCGCGAGTTCCCGGCTGTGTGCCACGATCACGATCCCGACCAATGAGAACCTCCGCTCTGGCTGCGTTGTTGCATCTACGGAGCGACCGTAGAGCGCCCACGAGGGGCGATGCTACGGCTACTGCAGGACTACGGTGCCGTTAGGGCCGCCACGAGTTCGCGGCAATAGGCAGGGATGTCGGCCACCACCCGACCCCAGACCAGGTTTCCGTCGCGGAACGCGGGCTCGTCCACCCAGGTCGCACCGGCATTGACCAGATCGTCCCTGATGCCCAGCGAACCGGTGGCCTTGTGGCCGCGCACGATGCCGGCCGAGATAAGCACCAGGCCGGCGTGGCAGATTGCGCCGACGATTTTGCCCTGCTCGTAGGCGCCACGCACCAGAGCGAGCACGGCCGGATAGCGGCGGATCTTGTCCGGCGCCCAGCCTCCCGGGACGAGCACGGCGTCAAAGGTTTCGGCGCGCGCCTGATCGGCGGCCACGTCGGCCGTGGCGGTCAGGCCGCCCGATTTGCTGGGGTACGTCTCCCCGGCCTTGAGGCCCACCACGGTGACCTGTGCGCCCTCTTCTTGCAGGCGCATGTAGGGCACCCAGAACTCCAGGTCCTCAAAACCCGGGCCTACCAACTCGGCGATCCGCTTGCCGTCAAGTCTCATGCTCTGCTCCTTCCGTAAGATACGCTGCAGACTGACAGGCCGGGCATTCGCCCACCTCGGTTTGCGTGTCCACGTCGGACCAGACAGGAGACGCAGGGTGTGGGCATTCCACCCCGTTCGGGCCGGGGCGAACGGCCCCGCCCACGTAACCCACAGCGCCACAACGGCAGGCGTACCACCCTTCGCGCGCCACTCCCTGCCAGGGCACACGCGGGGCGGTCAAGTCGATGACCTCGACGCCGCTCTTCCAACGCGAGTTGGTGATCAGGCGCTGGCAGCCAGCGGCCTGCAGTCGGTCCCAGTACAGAGAAAAGTGCTGGCAGTGACGCATCAGCAGGACACCTAACGTCACATCAGACGGGAATGTCACATCCAGGGCATTGGCACAGATCACCTGCAAGTTGCGCGGCAGGTCAAGCCCGATCTCGGCCAACGCTGCGGCCACGAGCAGCGGGTTGACTTCCACGGCATAGACCCGCTGCACGCGTTCCGCCAGGAGCAGCGACAGGCGCAAATCGCCAGCGCCCAGATCGAGCACGCGATCCTGCGCTTGCACGTTCTGCAACACCTCTCGATAGGTCTGGTCGTCGTACGGGCTGAACCAGTCCTCCCAGTCTGAGAGGCCATGCCGGGCCGCAAAACTGCCCAGACCAGCCTGAAATTGGGCGCGCTGCTCTTCCGTGCGAGCCGCCGGACGACGAACCACACCCTCCATGTTTGTTAGCCAACCCTCGTCGGGGGACCAGCGCCTGGCGCTACTCGTCCTTGCGTCGCTTGAAAATGACCCACCCTGATCGCCGCAGCACCGTGTACCAGAATCCAAACCAGGCCAGCGGAAAGGCAATCATGTTGAACCAGCGATCCACACGGAAGAACATGTACTCGCTAACGAGCAGGGGCACGAGGAACAGCAGCATCCAGCCCCAGAGGGGGATCCAGCCGAACTTGCGCGGCTGGTGCTCCTCTGGGGTTGACGAATTCGATTGCACCGAACTGGCGGTCGATACCTTCCCTCGTGGCTTGTTCACTTTCGCCATGTGTCCATCAAACCAATCTTCCGGCAGGTGCGGCCGCGTTCGGGCCGGCGACCCGGCCCGCCGGGGCGAACGACCCAGGGCGCACACTGGCCGGCTAGGCTACCGGGAGGTCCCGGCTGGCAACCACATTCACGCCGGTGCCGAGCGCGTTTTCCACGACGACCTGTCCCATCTTGACGGGCGCGTGTAGCTCTACCTGGCGCAGCTCGGCCAGCAAGTCAAAGATCAGAGGCTTGGGAATGGGGGCTGCCGTATACACAGCCACCAACGGATGCCCGCCACCAGCCACCCTGACGGTGCTCGTTACCATGCGACGTGGGTCTTTGATCTCGGCTTCGCCGTAGGCCACGCCCTTCTTGCACTGGCTGCCCTCCACTTTGGTGACCATCTTGCCATCGTGCGTGACCTGCAGGGCGCAACCCATCGGGCAGGTGATGCAAATGAGTTTGGTGATTTCTTCTGCCATGTCCTATTCTCCTCCGCGCTTGACCACGCGCACGGTCAGATGGTCGGCCTTCTGCACTGCGTCGTAGGCCTTCTGGGGGAGGTCCACGGTGACCATCTCACCCGGGCGGGCGTAGCGCTGGCCCTTCCGAGCGACCAGGTTCTGTCCATCCATGATCTCGACCCAGACCTTTTCTTCAATGGGCTTGACGACGCGCATCTGCAGGCGCTGGCCCGACTGGGCCAGGGCTTCCCTGTCCATCACCTGCGGCACCACGTAGCGCACATTGTCGCCGGCCTGCAGCTTGACCTGGCCCGTGGCGCGCTTGCGCTCGGCAATGGCAAACCGCGCTGCGCTGCGTCCGGCCAGGTAGCCTGCCTCGGTTACCCAGTCCACGAGGTCGTAGACGTGGACTACGTTACCCGCGGCAAAGATGCCCGGCACGTTGGTCTGCATGCCTTCATCCACGAATGGGCCGCCGGTCACCGGGTCGATCAGGACCCCGGCTTTCTTGGAGAGCTCATTCTCGGGCGTGAGGCCCACCGACAGCAGCAGCGTGTCGCAGGGGATGACCTCTTCGGTGCCCGGGATCGGGTTCCACTTGGCGTCGACCCGGACGGCCTCGATGGCCTCCACCCGGTGGTTGCCCAGGATGCGCTTGACGGTGTGTCCGAGCTGCAAGGGTATATTATAGTCCAAAAGGCACTGCACGTAGTTACGCGTGAGGCCGGTCAGGAAGGGCATGATTTCGAGCACACGCTCGACCTTGGCGCCTTCGAAGGTCAGGCGGCGCGCCATGATCATGCCGATGTCACCGGAGCCCAGGATCACAAAGCGCTTGCCCGGCATCCAGCCCTCAACGTTGACAAAGCGCTGCGCGGTGCCGGCCGTGTACACGCCGGCGGGACGGGTGCCCGGGATGCGGATCTGTGGACGCGTGCGCTCGCGGCAGCCCATGGACAGCACGATGGCACGCGCCTCGAGGTCCACCAGGCCGCTCCACTTGCCGATGGCGTACAGGTGGCGGGTGGAGGTAACGTCCAGGACCATGGCATCCGGCAGCGTCTCGACCCCCAGAGAAAGCGCCTCTTGGGCAAAGCGCTGGGCATAGCTCGGGCCGGGCATGTCCTCCTTGAAGGTCTCCAGGCCAAAGCCATTGTGGATGCACTGCAAGAGGATGCCGCCCAGTTCCTTGTCGCGCTCGACGATCAGGACGTCCTCGGCACCCTCTTTCTTGGCGGCAACTGCCGCAGCCAGACCGGCCGGGCCGCTGCCGATGATGATTACATCGTACTTGGTTTTGAGTGCCATGCTATACCTCCCCGTTCGGGCCGCCACGGTCCTGTCGTTGTGAGACAGAGCGAGCCTCTTCGGGCTCAACGGCCTTGGTCCGGCGCATCAGGAACTGGGACCCGGGCCCCTTCTTAGTGATCTCCTGTGGGGAGACTCCCAGTTCGCGGGCCAGGATTTCCACAACCCTGGGTGTGTCAAATCCGCCCTGGCAGCGTCCGGTGCCCAGCCATGTGCGGCGCTTGAGCGCGTCGTAGGTGCGCACGGGGACCGGCGCGTGGATCTCGGCCACGATCTCCCCTTCAGTGACCGACTCGCAGCGGCAGACAATGCGTCCGTAGCGCGGGTCGTTGCGAATGAGCAGTTTCTGCTCTTCCCTGGGCAGATCGCGGAAGCGCGGGCGCGCATTCCGAATGGGGTTCCAGTCCCTTTTCTCTACTAGCTTTTCGCCGGCGTCCTTGAGCAACTCGACCACGCGCTCGGCGATGGCAGGAGAAGAGGTCAGGCCTGGCGACTCGATGCCGCCCAGGTTGACCAGGCCGCTGACCTGCTGGGGGATCTCGATGACAAAGTCATGCTTGTAGTTCACGCCGGGTGTGGTGCACTCGCCGTTGCCCGCCGGGCGCAGCCCGGCAAAGACGGCGATGACCTGGCGCAGGCTCAACTTGGGCACCAGCTTGACGGCGCCCTGCCAGATCTCGTCGAGGCCGGCGGCTGTCACAGCGCGGTCTTCCTTGTCCTCAACGTCCTGGGCGTTGGGGCCGATAATGGTGTTGCCGTGTACGGTGGTGGTGACCAGGATGCCCTTGCTGACCTTGGTGGGTACCGGGAAAAGCACGTTGTTGATGGTGATCTCGGCGCGGTCAAAGACATAGTACTCACCCTTGCGGGGTGTGATCTTGAATTCGGGGCGGAGGCCCGCCTCGTGCATTACCACGTCCGAGTAGAGCCCCGCAGCGTTGATGGCCCAGCGGCAACGGAACGTGCCGCGGTTGGTCTTGACTCCAACGATGCGCTGGCCTTCGATGACAAAACCCTGGCACGCGGTCTCCAGCATCACGGTCACGCCGTTCACCACAGCGTTCTCAGCCGCAGCGATGACGACGGCAAATGGGTCACAGATGCCACCGGTGGAGGCCCACAGCGCGCCGCTGACCTCGGGGTTGATGTTGGGTTCGCGGCGGCGCACCTCGTCACCGCCCAGCATAAGCATGCCGGGCACGCCGTTCTTGATGCCCGCCTGATACAGCTCATCCAGCTTGGGCAGCTCCTCCTGGCCCACGGCGACCACATAGTCGCCCCGCCGCTCGAAGGGAAAGTTCAGCTCCCCTGCCAGGGTGTCCCACATGCGGTTGCCGGTGACGTTCATGAGGGCCTTAAGGCTGCCCGGCGGGGGGTCGTAGCCTGCGTGCACGATGGCCGTATTGGCCGCACTGGCTCCCATGCAGACATCCGCGTCCTTTTCGATGAGCAGGATATCCAGTTTGTAGCGGGAGAGCGTGCGCGCAATCATGGCGCCCACGACTCCAGCTCCGATGATGATGACATCATATTGCTTGTCCGTCATGTCCGATTCCCCTTCCTATGAACTTCTGGGTGCGCACAGGCCTATCAGGGTGCCCTGCACTGAAAAGGGAAGACCCCCTGGCGGAAGTCTTCCCTTTTCGCCTCATGCATTGGACGGCGTGGATAGCCTCGTTACCAATGGCTCCTCGTCATCCACGGGGATGGTGCAAGCTGAGCGCTGCTCAGCCGACACTTATTCCACCCAGTTGAAGGTGCGCGTGACGGCCTTGAGCCATTCCTTGTACATCTTGTCGCGGAGCTGGGCGTCCATCTTGGGCTTCCAGGTCTTGGCGATGCCCCAGTTCTTGACCAGGTCATCCGTGTTGGCCCAGTAGCCGACGGCCAAGCCAGCGGCGTAGGCCGCGCCCAGAGCGGTGGTCTCGGCCACGATCGGGCGGACCACTGGCACGTTCAGGATGTCGGCCTGGAACTGCATCAGCAGCTCGTTGAACACCATGCCGCCGTCGACCTTCAGTGCGGCCAGCTTGACGCCCGAGTCCTTCTCCATGGCATCCAGCACCTCGCGGGTCTGGAAAGCGCTTGCTTCCAGAGCGGCGCGGGCGATGTGGGCCTTGGTGACGTAGCGGGTCATGCCGACGATCACGCCACGGGCATCGCTCTTCCAGTAGGGCGCGAACAGGCCAGAGAAGGCGGGGACAAAGTAGATGCCACCGTTGTCCTCTACGGACGCGGCGAGCGGCTCGATGTCCTTGGACTTCTCGAAGAACTTCAGGTTGTCGCGCAGCCACTGCACCAGAGCGCCGGTGATGGCGATGGAGCCTTCCAGGCAGTACACGGCGGGCGCATCACCGAACTTGTAGCCCAGGGTGGTGAGCAGGCCGCTCTTGCTGGGCACGGGCTTGGTGCCGGTGTTTAGCAGCATGAAGCAGCCGGTGCCATAGGTGTTCTTGGCTTCGCCGGGCTTGAAGCACGTCTGGCCCACGAGGGCCGCCTGCTGGTCGCCCAGGTCACCGCACACCGGGATCGCGGCGCCAAAGGGGCCGTCCTTGGGGGTGTGGCCATAGATCTTGGGATCGCTGGAAGGGCGCACGGCCGGCAACATCTTGCGCGGAATGCCCATGATCTTGAGGATCTCATCGTCCCAATCCAGGGTCTTCAGGTTCATCAGCATGGTGCGGCTGGCGTTGGTCACGTCGGTCACGTGCGCGCCACCCTTGGGTCCACCGGTCAGCCACCAGATCACCCAGGTGTCGATGTTGCCAAAGATGGCATCGCCCTTTTCCGCGGCTTCGCGCGCGCCCTTGACGTTGTCCAGAACCCACTTGATCTTGGGGCCCGAGAAGTAGGTAGCCAGTGGCAGGCCCACTTTTTCGCGGAAACGATCCTGCCCGCCGTCCTTGGCCAGCGCATCGCAGATGTCCTTGGTGCGCGTGCACTGCCAGACGATGGCATTGTAGAACGGCTTGCCGGTCTTCTTGTCCCAGACGATGGTGGTCTCACGCTGGTTAGTGACGCCGACGGCCGCCAGGTCTTCACCCTTGAGCCCGGCCTTCTTCAGACCCTCTTTGATCACGTCCTGCGTTCGATCCCAGATCTCCATCGGGTTGTGCTCGACCCAACCGGCCTTCGGGTAGATCTGCTCGTGTTCCATCTGGTGCTGGCCGATCGCCTTGCCTTCATGATCGAAGATCATGAAGCGCGTGCTGGTTGTACCCTGGTCCACTGCACCTACGAATTTCTTTGCCATTTCAGTCCCTCCATTCGAATTTGGTTGGCACAAAGTGCGCGGCTCCACGATGGGCCGTGCAACTCATGCCTGCTTGCTGGCCATCTCGGACATCAGGCGAATGAGAAGGTAGGAGGAGGTTGCGCCCGGGTCTTGATGGCCGATACTCCGTTCGCCCAGATAGCTGGCGCGTCCCTTCAACGCCAGCATGGGGATGGTACTCTTCATGCCCTGCTCCGCCGCGGCAGTGGCCCGCTCCAGCATCTGCTGGGTGCTGGCCCCGCCGTCCAGCGCTTCGCGCATGGCGGCGATCGCGGGAGCGAGCGCCTCGATCATGGTCTTCTCGCCGGGCTTGGACTTGCCGCGCATCATAACCCCGGTCAAAGCCGCATCCAGCGCTGTCACCAGGTCCGCGGCCGTCAGCTCGTACTTGCCGGCCAGGGCGGTGCCGGCCTGCATAAGGGCCGTGCCGTAGAGCGGTCCAGCCGCCCCACCTACGCTGGATACCAGGGCCATGCCAGACGTCTTGAGGATCGTGCCCACGTCCTTGTCCTCGACGGTGGGCAGCTTCTTCAGGATGGTCTGGAACCCGCGGTCCATGTTGATGCCGTGGTCGGCATCGCCAATGGCCGAATCCAATTCGGTGAGATACTCTTTGTTCTGGTGCAGCACGTCGGCCGCGCGGCGTAGAAACTCCAACACTTCCCCCGTACTGATTGGCATAACGCACACCTCAATGGCTCGGCTGGAAGACCGACTCAACGCGCAGGACTCGTTTGCTACAGGCCCCAGCGCAACCCAATGGTCTTGACCGGAGCGTCCCACAGCTTGAGCATCTCATCGTCCATCTTGAGCAGCGTGATGGAGCAGCCCTGCATCTCCAGGGAGGTGATGTAGGGACCGATCAGGTTGCGGACGATCTTGAGGCCCTTTTTCTCACAGACCTGGTGCAGCTTGCGGTAGAGGATGGCTAGCTCGATGGCCGGAGTGCCGCCCATGCCGTTGACAAAGGCCAGTACCTGGTCGCCCTTCTTGAGCGGCGGGCTGACCACCTCGACATCCTCCCAGGCACTTTTGGCCTCGCTCCACAGGTGGGTCTTGCGAGAGTAGGCCCCATCATCGATGATAGAGACGGCCAGCATCTCGGTGATCTCATCGGCGGTTTCCAGCTTCATGCGCTTCCGGCCGGGTTCGCCGTGGATGCCGATGCCGATCTCCATCTCATCTTCACCCAGCGCGAACGTGGGTTTGCCAGCCATGGGCACCGTGCAGGAGCTGAGGGCCATGCCCATGCTGCGGCCATTGACGTTGACCTTGTAGCACAGGTCGGCCAGCTTTTTCAGGTCATAGCCCTTTTCCGATGCCGCGCCCACGATTTTCTCGGCCAGCACCGTCGTGCCCACGCCGCGGCGGCCCTGGGTCCAAAGGCTGTCTTTGACAGCCACGTCGTCATCGATGATGATGCTGAGCACCCGAATGCCTTCCGAGCGCGCCATGTCAGCGGCCATCTCAAAGTTCATGATATCGCCGCTATAGTTCTTGACGATGTGCAGCACGCCCGCTCCGCCGTTGACCATCTTGGTGGCTTCCAGCATCTGGTCGGGCGTGGGCGAAGTGAAGACCTCGCCCGGGCAAGCTGCGTCGAGCATGCCGACGCCCACAAAGCCGCCGTGCATGGGCTCGTGGCCGCTGCCGCCGCCGGAAATGACGGCCGCCTTGCCCTTCTTGGGTGCATCCGCGCGATAGACAAAGTTGGGTTCATAGTGGATTTTGACGATGTCCGGATAGGCCAGCGCGAGGCCTTCCAGCTCTTCCCTCACGACATTCTCCGGCTTGTTGATTAGCTTCTTCACCGAACTCACCCTCCTTTGCTCCCGGGGGAGAGGATTCCGTCCTCTCCCCCAGATAAACGGACTGACACTCTGCGAGAGGCCGCGCCTTGTGTTCCGGACGCCGGGCCGTCTCGCCGCAAGCGAACTAGGACGCCTACTTCTTCACCAGATTGGGCGTGATGAACATGTCATACGCAAAGACGCCCAGCACCGCACCGACAACCGGCGCGAGGACTGGCGCGATCAGCCAGTACATGCCATCAAAGAGGCCCTTGGTGCCGATCACAAGTCCGAAGAGGCGCGGGCCCAAGTCACGGGCCGGGTTGAGCGAGTAGCCGCTGGGGCCGCCGAGGGACAGGCCGATGGCCAGCACGGTCAAGCCCACAAACACGCCGCCCAAGTTAGCGCCGATGGCGTTGTTCTTGGCGTCGCCACTGGCCAGAATGCCCCACATCAGGACGGCGGTCGCGATGATTTCGCAGATCACGGCGGTGAGCAGGGAATAGCCACCCAGCGCACCAGCGCTCGCGCCGCCCCAGAACGTCTTGCCAAAGACCGAGCCGGGGCCGGTGCACCACACGTTGGGCAGACCCGCAGCAACGAGGCCGTCCATGTAGCACAGGAAGACGCCCAGTGCACCGAGGAAGGCGCCGATCATCTGCGCCACGATGTAGGGGGCGACCTTGGCCCAGGCAAAGCCGCGCTTGACAGCCAGCGCGATCGTAACGGCCGGGTTCAGGTGCGCGCCAGAGACGCCAGCGCTCACGTACACGGCAATGGTGACGGCCATGGCCCACCCGATGGTGATGGTGTTCCAGTTGTAGGCCGTGCCGGCGAGACGGGGAGCCAGACCAACGTTGGCCACAACGCCATCGCCCAGCAGAATCAGAATGAAGGTTCCAAAGACCTCACCGATCAACGCGGACATTGTTCCTCTCCTTTCAAATCATGGCTGTTGATGTTCGAACAAGCACATTCACAGTACCAGGTGTGTTCTTCTGACGACCACCCCCCTTCTGAGATTGCGAGCTCTCCGCAGTGCCGCCTTGACTCTTGCCCCTTTTGCTTCAGGAGGCAGCTTGACGCACCGCAGAAGCACGCAGGCAACAAAAAGGGCACCTCTCTGGGCCAAAGCCTGGCCCTAAAAAGATGCCCTGCTCTCTACGCGATCCAACACATTGCACGCACGGCCCGAGACAGCCGTCACGCTCAACACCACCCAAACACCTTGCGTCATGATCTCTACCATGAGCGATGTCACCCAGGACCTCCAACGGACCCGATGAATCGACGCTGCCATGCGCTTGCGTACTTAACAAGCTTATCATACACGATGAACGGGCGTTTGTCAATGCTTTGCCCGGATGTGTTTCAGAATGGAGCAGTTGCCGCACAGGTGGTGTTTCGTTTAGAAACGCGCGGTGATGTGTGGATCGGAGGGACGATCAAGATAGAAATGCCACCGACTACCATTATACACGGATCTCTAGGATTGTCAAATTGCTCAAGTGACCGTGTGGAATGGCCTTCGCGAAAGGTCTCCAGGCACGCGGAGGTAGACATCGTGGTTCCGCCTGGAGGGACGGGTTCGAAATCGCCATGCTGTCATCCCTTGAAGGACTCGGGCGACACCTTGAAGGCCCGCATCTTGCGCCAGAGCGTGGTGCGACCAATGCCGAGGACCTCCGCCATTCTGGTGGTGTTGCCGCGCAGCGCGCGGCCTGCGCGAATGATGGCCTGGCGCTCCGCCTCTTGCAGCGTGACCATGCGCTCGCCAAGGCGGGCAGCGCCAACCGTGTACAGCTCGGCAGGCAGATGCTCGACGGTCAGCTCGTCTCCCTCCAGCATGTGGATGGCACGCTCGAGGACGTTCTCCAGCTCGCGCACGTTGCCCGGCCAAGGGTAGGACTGCAACACTTCCAGCGCACCGGGCGAGACCGTCAGCGCCTTATGGGAACGCTGGCCGAATTTCTGCATCAGATGGGCCACCAGTAGCAGGACGTCGTTGCCGCGCTCGCGCAGCGGAGGGATGCTCACAGTCAAGACGTGCAGGCGATAGAACAGGTCTGCGCGCAAGCGCCCCTGCTGCACTTCACTGGCCAGGTCGACGCGGCTGGACGCGGCGACAATGCGCACGTCCACCGCAGTGGCACTACTGCTGCCCAGGCGGGTGACTTCGCGCGTGTCGATCACTCCCAGCAGGCTGGCCTGCATGTCCAGGGGCAGGCCCTCCACGTTGTCGAGAAAGATGGTGCCGCCATCGGCCAGCTCGAACTTGCCCGGGCGGCCCTCGTCGCCCGCACCGAGGAAGGAGCGCTCGTAGCCAAACAGCTCAATGGCCAGCAGTTCGCGCGGGATGGCCGCGCAGTTGACGGCGACGAACGGCCCACTGGCGCGCCGGCTGGCGTTGTGGATGGCCTGCGCGAACATCTCTTTGCCCGTGCCGCTCTCGCCCAGCAGAAGCACGTTGGCGTCTTCCTCGGCGGTCTTGTGCGCATAGTGCACCGCCCAGCGCATCTCGACGTCCTGGTACACGATGTCGGCAAACGTGAAATGCGCACGCGCGCCCACCATGCGATGCACCAGTTGGCGCACCTCGGCCGTGCGGTCCAGGCGCAACCCAAACCCCCGCGGGCTAGAGCCTCGCCACAGCACCTCCATGCTGACCAAGCAGGGACGTGGGCCCTCTTTGGTCTCGAACACGATCTCCCTGTCGACCAACGGTGTATGCTGTGTCATCGCGGCCTGCAATTGTGGCGGCAGGTTGAGCAGGGAATCGATCGTGCGGCCCATGGCAAAGCGCCGTGAGATGCCCAGGATGTCGCCGGCGTGTGCATTGATGTGCGTGACGCGGCGCTGCTCGTCGAGCAACAGAAT